>Ga0207674_10000036_pt1 | contig 135434 bp, 101 predicted proteins | sample KBSCornC72_FD_184303 | JGI IMG/M metagenome (GOLD analysis project Ga0207674, IMG submission 184303) | Corn rhizosphere microbial communities from Kellogg Biological Station, Michigan, USA - KBS Corn C7-2 (SPAdes) (version 2) | ecosystem: Host-associated > Plants > Roots > Rhizosphere > Soil ...
TCAGTACCGAAACGCGGTAGCGTCGGGTGAGTCTCAAAATGCTGACAACTGCTTGATCCTCGAGACTCACCCGACGCTACCGCGAATCGGTACTGACCGCTCTCGCAACGCCGCGCTGTGCGAGCTTTGTGCTTTCTGTGTCTCGGCTGGTGGCATGAGCCGGTAGCGAAACTGACACCTTGGGACAAATGAACTTCACCCGTCGCCTCAACCACCGTCACCTCATTCTTAGGCACCCTAATAACCCATAAGAAATACGGATGGTTCGCCCTAAACTGAGGGCAAGATATCCACCGTTTCAAGCGATTTTCAGAGCGACCATTGACGTTTTCGTTTGTGGCGGATTGTGGATATGCTGTAGATAACTACGGGATTGCGACTGGTGATTTAGGTGTTTCGCCAAAGTCATAAACTCAATACCCTCGCGTAAGGTCTTTGCAGAGAAGCTTGCGCATTCTCCGATGCTCGGCGCCCGTAGGAACCACTCCCTATGCCAGCCGACACTAAAGCCCATGACAAATCTCTTCATAAGAGAAAAGAACGTGACGTTTACCTGGTCAGTTTTCCTCTGCTTATTCTGGCTATCACTCTCGGCCAGCTCTGCTGTTGCGCTGGATCCCAACAGGCGCGTTTCACAGTATGGACACACTGCCTGGCGAATGCAGGATGGAATCTTCAACAGTACCCCGAATGTTATTACGCAAACCGCGGATGGATATCTTTGGATAGGTACTGGAGCGGGACTGCTGCGCTTTGATGGTGTGCGCTTTGTCCCCGGAACAACCCAAAGCGGTCAGCCCTTACCTGACGTCAGAATTACTTCGCTCCGAAGCGGGCGCGATGGCAGCTTGTGGATTGGTACACCTTACGGTCTGAGCAGGTTGAAGGATGGTGAATTGACCAGCTATACAACTGCGCCCATCGGCATTAGCACTATCATCGAAGATCATGAAGGAACGATTTGGGTCACTCGTTATAGGATCACAGATGGCAAGGGACCTCTTTGTCGAGTTGTAGATAAAGATCTCCAGTGCTACGGAACCTCTGATGGCATTCCCGTCAATTACGGCGTGGGGCTAGCGGAAGACAGCCTCGGCAATCTATGGATTGGTTCATTCCTCCTTTGCCGGTGGCGGCCGGGATCTACACAGACTTTTTTTGAGCAGGAGTTGAAACACCTGAATGGGAACCCAGGTGTGCTTGATATTGCCGCTGGACCATCAGGCACTCTTTGGGTGGCGTTGGAAAGAGCTGGGCCAAATCTGGGAGTTCGCTACTACGACGGCGAAAAGTGGACCAGCTATGTAGCCAAAGGTTTTGACGGTGCTAGTGTCGATGCTCAGAGTTTATTCATTGATCGTGACAACGCGCTGTGGGTGGGAACAGACTCAGAGGGACTCTATCGCATTCATAATGGAAAGGCCGATCACTTCCGCAGTGTCGATGGACTGTCGGGCGATTCCGTCGTCAGTTTCAATCAGGATCGAGAAGGTAATTTGTGGGTGACAACTGACGGCGGAGTTGACGTTTTCAGAAACACACCGATGGTCAGCTTCTCGACCCGTGAAGGACTATCATCTCCAACTATTCGATCCGTTCTGGGAACTCGTGATGGTTCGATATTGCTGGGTACTGACGGAAGCCTTGATGTGTTTCGACAGAACGAGTTCTCGTCTATCAAGCGCGCCCAGGGACTGCCAGGAGATCAAATTTCCGCCATGTTTGAAGACCACGCCGGTCGACTGTGGCTTGGCATAGACGAGAAATTAATGATCTACGAACAAGGAAAATTTCGCGAGGTGCCAAAGGGGGATGGTAAGTCGATGGCGCTCGGGGGGCACATTGTCGCGATCACCGAGGACGTGAAAAAGAACATATGGGCCATTGCCTATACATCAGTTCCCCATCATCTCTATCGGATCAGGGACCAACACGTCAGCGAAATTCCAATCGGCGAGATCCAGTACGCTGGATGGCTGGCACCGAGTGAAGACGGTGGCGTCTGGCTGGGTTCTTACAGCGACAATAAAATTGCCCGCTATAGCGACGATCGCCTTGAAGTGATTTCATTGAAGCACGGAGAAAGCCAACTGCTGGTACACAGCTTACTTGCTGATTCCGGCAATTCTGTTTGGGTAGCAACGAACGATGGTCTATTTAAATGGCAAGCTGGACAACTCAAGACAATAAGTTCGCAAAATGGCCTTCCGTGCACCCTGGTTTTCAGTCTAGTCAAAGATGATCAAGGTTCTCTTTGGCTATACACAAAATGCGGTCTGGTAAAAATCGAAGCGTCGGAACTGCAGAGATGGTGGGAGCATCCGGAAACTCAAATAGTAAGCACAACGTTTGCCGCCTGGGAAGGTGTGCGAGCCGGAAGCACGGCTGCTCAACCCAGAGCTGGCAAATCTGCAGACGGACGACTTTGGTTTTCGAATGCTCTTGTGTTGCAAATGATCGATCCTAATCAGTTGTTCAGAAATGACACCTTGCCACTCGTGCATGTTGAAGAAGTTGTGGCTGATGGGAAAAGTTATTCGCCGCTGGCAAATCTACAACTGCCAGCGCTGACGAGAGACCTCGAAATTGACTACACAGCACTCAGTTTCTCAGTTCCGCAGAAAGTGCGCTTCCGCTACAAGTTGGAAGGTCACGATCTGAACTGGCAGGAACCAGGAACGCGGCGGCAGGCGCTCTACAGCGATCTCCGTCCCGGGAACTATACTTTTCGCGTCATCGCAAGTAATAACGATGGTATCTGGAATGAAACCGGCGCAACCCTGACTTTCAGCATTGCGCCTGCCTGGTATCAAACAAGCTGGTTCCAAATTGCCTGCATCATCGCTGTTTTCCTAATCCTATGGACCATTTATCGTCTTCGCGTGCGTCAGATTTCAAGAGCTATTCATGTCAGGTTTGACGAGCGCTTGGCGGAACGCACACGCATGGCGCGAGAACTTCACGACACTTTCCTCCAGACAATCCAGGGCAGCAAGATGGTAGTCGACGACGCTTTGGATGAACCGTCAGATCCCGCGCGCATGCGCCGGGCGATGGAACAATTATCCGGCTGGCTGGCCCAGGCCACTAATGAGGGTCGGGCCGCATTAAATTCGCTGCGGACCTCAACAACCGAGAAGAACGACCTCGCCGAAGCCTTGCTTCGCGCAACCCAAAACGGATTGAACCCTACTTCAATGGCGCTTGATTTTTCAGTTGTAGGAGAGTCGAAAGAGATGCACCCAATTGTCCGAGACGAAGTTTACCGAATCGGATATGAAGCAATCAGAAACTCTTTTTCCCACTCTCAAGCGAGTCGCCTGGAAGTCGAGCTCAAATACGGACAGGATCTTTCTCTGCTGGTGAAAGACAACGGCGTCGGCATCGAGCCCGTAGTTCAGGAAAAAGGGAAGGATGAACATTTCGGGCTACAAGGTATGCGGGAACGGGCCGAACGCATCGGCGGCAAATTGACGATTGCCAGTTCCTCATCCAAAGGAACAGAAATAAGACTTGTCGTCCCCGGAACAACCGTCTTCGCGAAAACCAAGCATTGATTGTAGGGAAAAGAGATCGCGACTTACGGTGTGTTAAGTAATCCGCAATTCTCTACTGCGCTCGAACGCGTCACCGACAAGACCATTATCGTCCCCTGACATGGACCAGTGGGGACCCGAGCGCAGCATATCGAGTTTCGCGACATGTTGGTCCCCTGTCGTGAAAATGTGGCTCGACTTAACAGATAGGTGAGTCATATTTTCGCGGCGCGTTGGTCCCTTCGATAACGGGCGGGTGGCGAACCAAATTCGCGCTTGAAGGCACGGTTGAATGCGGCTTCAGATTCGTAGCCCACTTCTTCCGCAATGTCGGCAACTCCTCGCGAAGTTGAACCAAGGGCACGAGCGGCGAGTTGCAGCCGCCACCGCATGAGATAAGCCATCGGAGGTTCAGCGAGATATCGAGTGAAGCGTTCCACGAAAGCTGAACGCGACGACCCCACTTCGGTCGCTAACTCGGCGATGGTCCATGGATGCGCAGCTCTCGTATGAAGCAGCATCAAACTCTTTCCAATGGTCGGATCGCGAGCGGCAGCCAACCAACCAACTTCCTCTTCCGGCAAGCCCTCGAAGTAACGACGTAGCGTGTCAACAAACAGTGCCTCAGACATTTTTGCCAGCACTGCTTCGCTGCCCGCTCGTCCGGAGTTGGCTTCCTCAACCAAATGTAGCAGCGTGTTCTCAAGCCAATGACCCGCGCGGTCCGTACGCAAGTTGACTTTAAAGGCCGCCGGCAGACTCCGCAGCAGCGGGCTGGACAAGAGCGGATCGCAAACCATAAATCCGCAAACGAAACGCGCGATGTCGCCACCACCACCAGACTGCATTGTGGTGAAATCGTGTGCACGAAGTTTTGCTTTCATTTCGTCCGAAAGTTTAGGAGCCACATCGCGTGCACTACACATTTCGTGAGGATCGCCGTGTGTCATTACGATTACATCTCCAGCCGTCAGCGGAATCTCCTGATCGCCTTCGACACGAACAACTCCCGAACCCTCAACCAGAAAATGATAGATCATCAGATGAAGCGCGCCCGGTGTGAGCAGTTGGGCCAATTCCTCAGTCGCCGGTGTACGAAATCCCCAGGGTGCTGAGAACTCCGCGTTGAAGTACAACGCGCCCTTCAACACTACTCCGCGAAGAATTTCAGAGAGGACATCCATGTATCTTCCGGACTGACGGCAAAAATACGCCGTATTCGCAGCAAAGTCATCGCACTCGCTGGACGTTGAGTCAATTTGTTCGGACTTGCGAGCATGGTCTGCTCGCGGGTTGCAGCGCAAGATTCTAGTCGTTACGCGGCAGTGGCCGCAAATGATTTGAAGAGACACATAACGGAGGACACCATGCTTACAACTCATTACAACTATCAGGAAACTTTAGCAGCATCCGCAAAAGCGAACTGGCGAATTGAAGATATTATCGGCACCGACAAACGCCTGGATTTCACCAAACCTTTCATGCCCGAGTCGCTCGCACGAGTTGAATCCCTCAATTTTCTCAGCAAGGAAGAGAAGATTCTGCTAAATCAAATTCGTGGCAGCGGCTATCTTTACACCTTCGGCGTGGTCGAAGAGTTCATCCTACCTTTTGTGCTGGACCACGTGCGACCGCACCTGAATGAAGACGACTATCGCACCCGCGCACTCCTGCAGTTCGCAAGCGAAGAAGCCAAGCACATTCAGCTGTTTAAGAAGTTTGCTGAGGAGTTCAAGGCAGGCTTTGTGACGTTCTGCGAAACGATTGGACCTCCCGAGGACATCGGGAAGGCCGTCCTGTCCCACGGACCGCTCGGTGTGGCACTCGTTATCCTGGGGATCGAGTGGATGACGCAAAAGCACTATCTCGAAAGCGTTCGCGACGATGAAGTTCTCGACCTGCAATTCAAGAGCCTGCTGCGTCATCATTGGATGGAGGAAGCGCAACACACCAAGCTGGACACACTGATGGTCCAGGCCTTAACCGACAACCGCAGTGCCAAGGAGATCGACATGGGCATTAGTGACTACTGGGCTATAGGGGTTTTGATCGACAGCGGGATTCCGCAGCAAGTCGAGTTCGACCTGCAGGCATTACAACGCGCTGCCGGACGAAACTTTAATGAAGCTGAGCAGGAGCAGTTTCGCGCGATTCAGAGACAGGCACAGCGTTGGACCTACTTAGGTTCAGCGATGACGCACCCGCAATTCTTGCAGACTGTCGGTGAAATCAGTCCTGACGCGCGAACTCAGATCGAAGAGATGTCAAAGGCCTTTAGCTGAGTGGTCAGTTTGGCTGGGGGGAAGATGGACAGGGTGACGCATCACTCCACGAGTCCGTGCCAGGACCACTTAGGGATGACCAAATTGCTGGGGACGTCATCTGGAGATCGGTGGTAACGAGCCATCGTGGTCGTGGTAGCCCAGGCGAAGTAATCGTGCAGGGCGTGTCGGAGCTGTTCGTCATTAGCGAGGCCGACATCTTCAAGCGCCTGATCGAAACAAGCGATCGCCCGTTGGTCCATCTCCTCGTGCAGCCCGTTCCCGCTATGAGTCCGCACGACAGACGTCTCATCGCCATAGAGATCGGAGTACGTCGTTGGCCCACCGAGCGCCTCCGCCCAGTAAGCGGCAAGGCGCTCGGTGTGCTGTGGGTGAAAGCCGTGGCTGAACGCGTGGCCCACCACTTCGTCCTCGAGCACCCGCTTGTGCCATGCGCCGGCTAACCTCAACATTCCGTCGTTACCACCTGCGGCTTCGTAGATTGTTTTCATGGTCTCAGGATTGTATTTCAAGGCCATATAAAACGAAACGCTTCTCCCGGTTATTTGAAGCCCTCATCTACACCACACAACCTCTTCTGCCGGACCGCGCGCGTCCTCGCGGGCTCCTGGCCGGTGTCTCAAGTTGGCCCGCGAGGACGCGCGCGGTCCGGCAGAAGAGGTCGAGTGTTTCAAAGGAAGCCTATAGAAGTCGACAGCTGTACGTGAAGACGACTATTAGCTGTTACTAAGCTTCATCCTTCTCGACGGTTTAGGACCTGGCAGAACTTCAGCGCGTCTTCGCTCATCTTATAATTGTTGAAGAAAACATATCCATCTCCTCTACTGATGCACCATGCTGCCAATTCTTCAAGCTCATCAGTTTCATATTGGTAACGCCATCCAGTCTTCCCATGTAGTCGAAAATAGTATTTACCTCGAGTCTCAGTTTTATTTAAGAAGGGGTCAACTACGTGGCACAGCCTTAACCTCGCGCAAATTGATCTCACGACGGTCGGATTCCACTCTCCTCGGGGTTCCCAGCACAAATCTAAATCCTGTCGGTCGATCGAACTGAAGAACTGATCCATGCTCGCAATGTTTTTGTCGGTTTGCTTGAAACTGGCTGGACATTGAAAAACGATTGTTCTTGCTTTCAGTGCCTTCGCTGAAGCGAGCGTTGTTTCCCACGCCTCATTCACCACTGCCGTCGGCCTGAAGTATCCGCACTCTTGCTTCTCATTTTCAGAAAGAGTTCGTTTTAATCGTCGATATGTTGGACTCTTAGCATCATGGGTGATCAACTGCCACGCCTTAACGGTAAACTCAAAGTCGGCAGGCATTTTTGTACGCCAAGTTGCCAAGGTTTTGATTGAAGGCGGTTGATAAAACGTGTGTTGGACCTCAATACATGAAAAAGCTCGAGCATATGTAGCCTGGGCCATTCCAAATCCGCATGTGCCAACTCTCGCAACACCCGCCAACTTCAAGCAACAGTTCATACTGCGGTGACCATTCTGTTCTGGAGACCCAACTGTTCTTCTACAGGAGCAACACAATTGTCGCAGACTCCGCATCGATCACTTTCCATTTGTTCCCCAAAGTAATCGTGCAAGAGACGCCAGCGACAAGCCGCACTCTGGCCATACAGCATCATCCGTTCGAGCTTTTCTCGATCCTTCTCAACCTTCTCTTGAGCCACCATTCCAAGTGCGGTTAACTCCGCGATATCGGCCTCAGCCTGCATAAGCTGAAAGTGACTGCCGGGCAACTCCTTAATGAGTTTTCTTTCTTTCAAGAAGGAAAGGATGACCCGCACCTTCTTATCAGCAACAGCCTCGGTGTTTTGCTGCACTGCAGCCAGCTCGACTGGAGTTTCGCCAGCATTTAATGATTCGAGCGTGTTGTAGACCGCAAGAATGTCATCAAACCTCGGATGTTTGCCACCAAGGAAAAACTGCTGTGTTCGACGATCGTTGAGCTGATAAAAAAGTACGCATGAGGCCGGTTGACCATCACGTCCGGCGCGTCCTGATTCCTGGTAGTAGGCCTCAAGCGAACCTGGCATCTGATAGTGCACGACGAAGCGAATGTCTTCCTTGTCGATACCCATTCCGAACGCGTTAGTGGCGACGATGGCCTTCAGCTCACCAGCCATCAATGCGTCTTGATTCTTTTTGCGTTCACTGGCCTTCATTCGCCCGTGATACTTTTCAACCTTGAAGTCAAAGCTACGCAGCCAATCGTATAGATCATCGACCGTTTTCACCGTGGCAGCATAAATGATCCCAATGCCTTCAGTTTCCTCGAGCACCTTTACCAGCGCTTCATGCTTTTCCCGTTCGTTCGTTACTCGTTTGACCTGGTATTGCAAATTTGGACGGTGAATTCCCGTATTTACAATACGAAACTCTCCCACATCCAACTGCTTTTCTATGTCGGCAGTTACTTCGGGCGTTGCGGTAGCAGTCAGCGCCAACACCGTTGGCGAATGAAGAGTCTTGATGGCACTCCCCAGCGCGAGATAGGCGGGTCGAAAGTCATGGCCCCACTCGGAGATACAGTGGGCCTCGTCAATGACTACAAGGTCAATCGTTTTCTTCCGCAGGTTGGCGAGAAAGTCGTGGTTCGTAAAACGCTCGGGGGTAACGAAAATAAAGTCGTTGCTCTCCGTCTCGATTTGATCGAGATTTTCCTGTTGCTCACGAGTTGTCAATGAACTGTTTAGTTGCGAGGCGCCCAAACCTGCATCTTCCAACTTATCCACTTGATCCTTCATAAGTGAAATGAGCGGCGAGACCACGATCGTGGTTCCGGGAATGTGTAATGCGGGGAGTTGATAACACAGTGACTTGCCGGCCCCCGTAGGCATTATCGCCAGAGTGTTCTTACCCTCTAGTACTGATCGAATCACCTCGGCTTGACCTGACCGCAGTTTCTCGAGGCCAAAGACGTGGCGAAGTGTTCGCTTCATCTTTGTCAGCTCTTGGGTAACTTTAGGTACGTGTGCGCTCATGGGATATTAATAGTGGGCAACGGTGCTGCAAAAGCAGTACCGCTGTCGAAACAAACATCTCTGGCGTCTATTCTCTGTCGCACAGTTACAGATTGAAATAGGTGGAGCTCGAGCGTTAGAAGAAGAAGTTCTTGAAAGAGTTACTCGGAATCAGGAGTGGAAGGTTTGGGGAGACTAAGGAGTCAAGTTGCTTGTATTTCAATCCACGTCTTAGCGCCAACGCGAAACCATGTACGCTAGGCATACGCCTTCTCACTCAAATAGAGGTTTATAAGTACGAGTGTTACTCGAGGCTAGGCGTAATCAGATGTACATTTCGTTATTAAGGCTTCATGTTCAGCCTTTTATGAGTGGCGGTGTGGAACTCTGGAGTGGCTGACGCTCAATGCATCGGCCATTGTTTACTTGCCCCGAGCAAGCACATGAGGCGTTTCGCTGAGTTCCACGCCTTTATCAGACACACGCCTCGCACCAGCGGTTAGAGTGAAAGGCGAACGTGGTTTGTTTCTTGCATTAGTACTCTTAGGGCTGAGATTTCGCGTGGAAATCGTACAGGGTTTGCCCCGGGTTGATAACAGAGGCCAAAGGAGCAAAAGATGATCGCAATAATCGGGTGGATAATATTCGGACTAATCGCAGGGGTGATTGCTAAAGCACTCATGCCAGGGAGGGATCCGGGTGGTTTCATCATCACCATCCTCCTGGGCATTGCGGGCTCGCTCATCGGCGGTTTTATTGGTCAGGCTTTATTTGGGTATGGACGTGCCGTTAATGACACTAACGACCTTAGCCGACCCGGGTTTTTAATGAGTCTCGTGCTCGCCGTCGTTGGAGCGGTAGTACTACTCGCTCTTTACAGGCTGGTTAGAGGCCGCACAACTCGAGTTTAGATTAGAACCAAACGCGGCGGGCTATCAGAAATCCGGACACTACCTGTCCGTCATGCTTGTTCGTAGCGTAAAGGGGTTTGATCCTCGCGTTCAGACAATTCAATAACATAGAGACGGCTGCCCTTAAAGGTGGCCGTTTTTGTTTTGTTGATTAGTCACTTCGCGATGACTTGAGTGGTGGAAGTTATTCGAACGTCGTACGTCTAACTAATAGTAATCATCGATCCGAAAGGAGGCTGACTTATGCGTGTTCAGGCAACACTCTTTGGTCTAGTCGTATTATCGCTGCTCGTGGTCGCGAGCGAAGGGCAGCAGGTTTCTTCACCAACGCCGGGCACGGACTTTAAATGCGAGGTCACAAAACCGAATGACGTCGCCGCCAGCGAAGAGAAACCCGCTCGCGGCAGCTATGGCAATCGCGAAGTATCAGTTGGACCGTTTGGATTGTGGCCAGACGGAACAATCGAATTCAAGCCAGGTGGTGCAGGTTTCGTCAGTAGAAGCGGCGCACTGGGAATGAAGTTCGGGTGGATGCGCGGTGTTTCGGGTGAGTTGAAGATTACGGGCCATCGACTCGACGGTGAAGCGCCTCCTTTGCGATCTCAAGTGCCAGCCGGCTACGGAGAGCGCGGTTTTCAGGCAACGTACTTAATTTTTCCCACTCCAGGATGTTGGGAAGTTACGGGCCACGTCGGCGACTCGAGTGTGACGTTCGTGACAAAGGTGGTGAAGATCGGCAACGGCCCAGACTGGAAATTGGACGTTCCGTAGTACAGGTCGCTACAGATCGCAGTAGCGTCGGGTGAGTCTCGACCTAATATGACTTAGCGATGACTGGAGAGTCACCCGACGCTACCGCGAATCGGTACTGACCATTGGATGAATTGATTACCGACCGTCCGGCTCGAGTTATTGTTTCTTAGTCGTCTCTTTCAACTTGGCGTGAGCGCGTTCGTAGTTGGTCTTAAAAACCGATGTACTTGGATCATTGTTTTGCTCACCAAGAACCTTCGCCTTCTCGTAGAGAGGCTCCGCGAGATCAATCCGCCCGCCGCGCTCGTATGCCTCAGCTAGACTTCGACCCAATACGGAACCAGGTTTCGACAATCTAATTGAGACCGTTAACTACTATTGTCATCTCATGGACCAAACCTGGACCGATATTCCGCCGATACTATGAAGGCTTTCACCATTTCCGCTTGAACGAAGTTACCGTGGAAGTCATTCAGCTTGTTGAGCCAGAAGTTGTATCCAGTTAGATTCGTATCGGGAATGTCATCAGGACTCCTCCGCAGGTAACCGATGTACTGCATCAACACAAACGCCCGATTGAATTCCAGGGCCTTGAAGTCGTCGTCCTCGACAATCTTGCGCAATACGGAAGCCCGGGTTTCAACGCCTCCGGTTAGACCAGCCACCAGACCGTCACGCTCCGTTTGTGAAAGTGGTTCGCCTGCCCTCGCGTTTAAAGCGTCTACGTACTGCGCAGGCGTCATTGAATTCGGATACAACGAGATGAAGTCTGGTCTGAGCACAAAACTGTTAGAAAAGTTGTCCTTGTTTTGTTGGAGCTTTTGCTGCCAACCAGTCTGAAGAACAATTACATCCTTTGAAACTTCCTGCGAGTCACTGAGTAACTCAGAATAACGTGGGAGTCCTTCCGGCCGCGTCGGATTAGGCGGCAGTGCGGCCTTGTAGAAGCGGTAAACGTAGTATCCGGTTTCTTGAAACTCAGTCGAGAGGAAAAAGGCCGCACTGACGTTTATACGCTTCACTTCTCGACACTGCGCGTCGGCTCCACAACTCTCTATCTCATTGGTCCAGAAAGTCAGACCAGCTTGATCCGCTTCTCTGTTTAGAAAATCGTGATAGTGCTGTCTGACGAAAGCCGAGGAGTCGTCGTTAATGTTTGGTCCAGTTTCAACTGCATCGTCGGTAAGCTGGAATGTCAATACCGATGGACTTCCAAGAGCCAAACCACCGGTCGGATTCGACAGCACCACGGATGCACTCTCTGGCCCTTCCGACTTCGAGTCATCATTGATGAGTACTGTGATTGTCTTTTCCGATTCTCCTGGTCCAAACCGCAGAGTTCCAAGCGCAGTCGTGTAATCGTTGCGTTCGGTCGCTGTCCCATCAACAGTGTGATAATCAACAGTTGCCTCGGTCGAAAGATCTCCTGAACGAGTGACCGTGACATGAATGTCGCCGGCCGACTCGCTCGAATTCATACTCGCGACACTGAACTGGGCCGTCTTCGTCGAAGTAGCTGCATCAACATTGAACATAATGCTTGCCGACGTTCCACCACCGGGTGTCGGGTTCAGCACTGTTACCGGGAAGTGGCCAACGGTAGAAAGATCTGCTGTTGAAATGGTTGCAGTTACCCTGGTCGCATCGACGAAAGTGGTTGGCCGTGCCGAGCCATTCCATCGAACGCTCGCACCGCTCACAAAATTGAATCCATTAACAGTCAAGGTGAATCCAATATCTCCAACGACTGCAGAAGTGCTGGAAAGCGACGTCAGACCAGGCACAGGATTATTAATGGAGAAACTCTGCACGTTCGAGGTACCACCACCGGGCGCCGGATTAAACACCGTCACCGAAGCTGTGCCCGATGTTGTTATGTCGGCTGCGTTTATTTGCGCCGTTAGCTGCGTCGCATTCACAAACGTGGTTGCTCGGTCAGCGCCGTTCCAACGTACTTTTGAATCAACGGTGAAACTGGATCCGCCGACGGTAAGCGTGAACGCACTTCCACCGGCCGACGCATTACCTGGCGTCAGACTGCTAAGCACGGGCACCGGGTTCGTACTCGTGATCGTAAAGTTAACGGCAGGTGAAGTTCCTCCACCGGGCGACGGATTGACCACAGTAACTGGAACGCTCCCCGACGTGGCGACATCTGCCGCTGTAATTTGAGCCTTCAATGTATTTGAGTTAACGAAAGTAGTTGTCCGAGGACTGCCGTTCCATTTGACCTCGGAAGCGCTGACAAAGTTAGTGCCGTTAAGTGTTAACTCAAAAGCTCCACTTCCTCCCACCACCTGGGCAGGAGAGAGAGTGGTGATTGACGGTACCGGGTTCGGCCCAACCACCGTCAGCGTGGTTGAACTAGAAGTGCCACCGCCGGGCGCCGGGTTGAAAACCGTTACCGCCGGAGTTCCCGCGTTAGCCACATCGGCCGCTGTGATGGCAGCCGTCAATTGGTTCTGACTTACAAAAGTGGTAATGCGATCCGCCCCATTCCAACGCACCACTGAACCAGCTACAAAGTTGCTGCCATTCACTGTCAACGTGAAGGCCGCATCACCTGCCACCTTATTTGACGGTGTAATGTTCGTAAGTGCAGGCACGGGATTCTCTACTGACAATGAACTGCTCGATGAAACTCCGCCCCCAGGCGTCGGGTTGAACACAGTGATCGTCAACGTTCCAGTGGCTTGAATGTCACTAGCTACCAACTGTGCCGTCAACTGTGTCGCACCGACGAAACTGGTGGTTCGGTTGGCGCCATTCACGCGTACGACGGCTCCGTCGACAAAGCTTGCTCCATTAACAGTCAACGTAAATGCGGCACCACCAACCAGCTTTGAGGAAGGCGCCAGGTTACTAATCGAGGGTACTGGATTACCGACGGTGAAAGAGGCTGACGTTGACGTACCACCCCCGGGGGTCGCGTTGGTCACTGTCACCGGGTATGTACCGGAACTGGTGACATCTGACGCGAGAATCGCAGCCGTCAATTGGGTCGGACTCACAAAGGTCGTCACACGAGCCACGTTGTTGAACTTGACGACCGACGTGTTAAGGAAGTTGGTTCCATCCACTGTCAACGTGAACGCGCCTGAGCCGACAGTCTTGGACGTCGGTGAAAGGGTAGTTATCGTTGGAAGCGGATTATTGACTGTGAAGTTAACAACACTGGAAGTCCCACCACCGGGCGCGGGATTAAATACCGTTACCGGGGTCGTACCAGCGGCAACTATATCCGCCGCAGTGATCTGTGCCGTTAACTGGTTCGCATTCACAAACGTAGTTACGCGGTCAGCTCCGTTCCAGCGAACTTTTGAATCGGGAATGAAACTGGATCCACCAACCGTAAGCGTAAAGGCTGAAGCACCTGCCAATACGCTGTTTGGCGTTAGAGTGCTCAGGGTTGGTGATGGATTGGTGCTTGCTATCGTGAAGTTAACAGCGTTAGAAGTACCGCCGCCGGGTGCCGGATTGACCACCGTTAACGGACTATTTCCTGCTGTGGCCACATCTGCGGCTGTTATTTGGGCCTTCAACATATTGGAGTTGACGAAAGTAGTTGCCCGCGCACTGCCGTTCCATTGGACCACGGAAGCGCTGATGAAGTTACCGCCGTTAAGTGTCAACTCGAACGCGGCACTTCCCTCCACCACTTGTGAAGGCGACAGACTGGCTAGCGTCGGTACGGGGTTCGGACCCACCACGGTCAGCGTTACCGATCCTGATGTGCCACCGCCGGGCGCCGGGTTGAAAACCGTTACCGCCGGAGTTCCTGCGTTGACTACGTCCGCCGCTGTGATGGCAGCCGTCAGTTGGTTCTGACTGATAAAGGTCGTTACACGGTCGGTACCATTCCAGCGCACCACTGAACCGGCCACAAAGTTGCTGCCATTCACCGTCAACGTGAAGGCTGCATCACCTGCCACCTTGTTTGACGGTGTAATGTTCGTCAGTGTAGGCACGGGATTCTCTACCGAAAGTGGACTACCCGATGAGAGTCCTCCTCCGGGTGCCGGATTGAAGACAGTGATCGTCAATGTCCCGGTTGCTTGAATGTCACTGGCCAACAGCTGTGCCGTCAACTGCGTCACTCCCTGAAAACTCGTGGTTCGGTCGGCGCCATTCACGCGCACGACGGCTCCGTCGACAAAGCTCGCCCCATTAACAGTCAAGGTAAATCCTGCGCCACCCACCAGCTTTGTCGAAGGCTCCAGGTTATTGATCGATGGTACTGGATTACCGACGGTGAAAGAGGCTGACGTTGACGTACCACCCCCGGGCGCCGGGTTCGTCACCGTTACCGGATATGTACCGGCAGTGGTGATGTCTGACGCGAGAATTGCCGCCGTCAATTGGGTCGGACTCACAAAGCTCGTCACGCGAGCCACGTTATTAAACTTCACTACTGAGGTGCCGACGAAATTCGTTCCATCTACCGTCAACGTGAAGGCTCCGGAACTCGCTGTTCTCGACGTCGGGGACAACGTACTAATAGTTGGGACAGGATTATTAATGCTCAGGGCAACTCCGTTCGACGGGCCACCACCGGGTGCTGGATTTACGACTGTGATCGAGATCGATCCGGCAGCACTGATGTCCGCAGCCGGAATACTTGCTGTGACCTGGTTGGCATTTACAAATGAAGTTGTGCGCGCTGCACCATTAACGTTAACGGTCGAGGAATTGACGAAGTTGGAACCATTAACCGTTAATGTAAAAGCAGCCTCCCCAACAGTCTTAGAGGTGGGGCTTAAGGTAGTTATTGCGGGAATAGGGTTATTAACAGTGAAGCTCGTGGAGCCAGATGGTCCACCTCCTGGTGCCGGGTTGAAAACGGTTACCGAAACATTACCCGCACTCGCAACGTCGGCGGCCGTGATGGCAGCGGTAAGCTGAGTATTGTTGACGAAAGTAGTTACCCGGCCGCTCCCGTTCCATCGTACGACTGAACTTGTATTGAAGTTAGTACCATTGACAGTAAGAGTGAATCCTGCGTCACCCGCCACCTTACTGGTCGGCGAGAGGTTCACCAGTGTAGGAACTGGATTCTCAACTGATAATGAACTCGCCAATGAGGTTCCACCTCCAGGCGCCGGATTAAAAACCGTGATGGACACAGTTCCGGTGGTTTGAATGTCGCTGGTCAATAATTGGGCCGTCAATTGCGCCGCACTCTGGAAACTCGTAGTGCGGTCGGCACCATTCACTCGCACGACTGACCCGTTGACATAACCGCTGCCGTTGACAGTCAAGGTAAATCCAGCACCACCCACCGCGACGGACGCGGGAGATAAGTTGTTAATGACGGGCGCAGAATTTCCTACAGTAAACGAGGCCTGGGTTGAGGTGCCGCCTCCAGGTGTCGGGTTTGTGACGGTGACTGGATAAGTACCGGCACTGGTAATGTCTGAAGCAAGAATGGCCGCAGTCAATTGTGTCGCATTGACGAAGGTGGTCACCCGCGACACGTTATTGAATTTCACCGCCGACGTAGTTACGAAGTTGGTGCCGTTCACAGTTAAGGTGAAAGCTCCGGAGTTCACCTCCTTCGATGTTGGTGACAGTGTAGTAATCGTTGGGACTGGATTGTTTACGCTTAGGCCAACAGCGTTAGAAGTACCACCACCGGGACTTGGATTGACGACGGTAACCGAGATCGATCCGGCCGCACTAAGGTCAGAACTGGGAATGCTCGCTGTCAATTGATTTGAACTTACAAAAGAGGTCGTGCGCGCGGCTCCATTGATGTTTACCGTTGACGTACTCACAAAGTTGGAGCCGTTGACAGTTAACGTGAACGCAGCTTCTCCCACATTCTTTGAGGTGGGGCTTAAAGTAGTAATTGCAGGAACAGGATTATTGATATTGAAGGTAATCGGCCCAGCCTCACCGCCGCCCGGAGCCGGGTTGAAAACTGTCACAGGAGCCGTACCAGCGCTCGCAACATCAGCCGCCGTGATAGCGGCTGTGACCTGGGTGCTGTTGACGAACGTGGTCACCCGACTGTTACCGTTCCAACGGACCACTGTGCCCGAAGAATATTTAGTACCGTTGACAGTCAGAGTGAAAGCACCGCTACCAGCGAGTGCACTTGTCGGAGAGATTGATGTTAATCCCGGCGCGTCATTGTTTATGGTGATACTACCGGCAGTGAAATCCGTCGTTGGAGTCAGATCTGTGACCGTCTTACTTACTACCTCTCTGGCGATCGGCTGATCCCCGAAACCAACCGACGTAGACCCCACCGAGTTGGCAGCCGTGAACGTCAGCTTCACAAGCTCTCGAGTGCCAGCCGGGAACGAGACGTTGGGATTTAACGACTCGCCAATGCCAACTCTGCCAAGAGCAGCTTGACTATCATTTACAAGAAGCGTTGCCGCTGCTGCATCAGCACCATTAGTCGCTGAGCCAAGCACGTAAGTCAGCTTTGTAGGATCAAAGTTGATGCTGAACCCAAGAGCATTTTCATCTCCTTGAGAGTCCAGCTGAATGGAAACTACAACATTCTGTCCCGGTAGGACGCTCCCATTTACGACTCGAACAACACGTGTGTTGGCAAAAGCCAGAGGCAGATTAAAGCGGGACAGGCTGGTCTTCGCGGGACCAACCTTAGTAAAAGATTTGGCCGCAGACTCTCTGGCTGCCAGAACGGTCGCCTGTGATGCAACCCTGGTGCGCCGGTAGACACTAGCCGGCGCGACGACAGCTACCAAAAGGATTAGCGTTACGAGCCCCACATGCCAGTAAACATGCGACACAGTCTTATTTGCCATTACTGCACCCACCTTCAAGTTCAAGCAGTCAAATCGGATGATCCGTCTAGAGCTTTCGAGTTGCTGAAAATAAGTGGGCCGAATATTAGTGAGAGACTTTTCCCGTGTCCTGCGTGTACTTCATAAACTTCGCTTCCTTCGCGAACTTCATGAACTTGAAGGAAATAGACAATTGGAGGAACAGGCCAAGGCGCATTGAGATCGCTAACCGGCGTTCTTCGGATAGGAGATGTTCTATTAAGTTATCTAAATGGATAACGCGGAGGTTAAGTGGGGCTTCCTTCTAAAACCAAAGCTTAGAGGTGGACCAATATCTCTGGTCAAGGTGCGGTACTACGCAGAGGACTCGGCTCAAAGAACCGCGTGAGCACATCTTCTAACTCGCCAAGGTCAATCGGTTTCGAGAGGTAGTCGGCAAAACCCTCGGCCAATGCGGCTTCCCGGAACAAATCCGGATTCAGTCCTGAGAGGGCAATGGCCGGTATGTTTGCAAGCAGGGGTTTGCGGCGAAGGCGACGAATTACTGCCATACCGTTGAGCTTCGGTAGGCGAAGATCCATGATGATCAGCTGAGGATTCGCAAGCGGCGCTAGATCAAGTGCTTCCTGACCATCGGCGGCCTCCACAACCTTGTAACCTCGTCTCTCGAGCCATCGTCTGAGGAGCTCGCGATTTTCCGTAGCGTCTTCGACCAACAGGATTGTCGGAATCGTCCGACCCTTCTCGTTCAAGAGAGTGTCCTTCTTTCCTAGATAGGTGAGCATGAGTATTTAGCCTTAATCGAGCAACTAGCTCCGAATACGTTTACGGCTCTGCCGAAAACTTCGTTAACATCGCGCCGGTTCGGGACTTACCCTGATGTTTTGGTCTAATAAGGAAGGTTTGGGCTGACGTTCAATTAGCCCATTCTCAACCCTCATCGACAGGCCGAGTTAGAATTTCTTGCCCTCGGCCTTAAGACAAAGTTCGACTTCGGATTGGGCGACGCCTTATCAACTGAAGTTTCTGAAGCTGACCAGGCCAACTACCGCTTCGGCTCACAGATTTTTCAAGTTGCCAGCTATTGGGTCTCCGGAGTTGCTGCAAAGTTCCGGTTTCGGAATCAAATATTTTTGGTGCGAAGGGCTGACTAAAGCAACCCATCTGCCAAAAACCAAGCCTCCAACCTCTGGCTTGCATAGTCCTCGTTTACAATGAGCTTTTCCTAGAAAATAGCCGCTGTTTAGACCTTCACCGCTAACTTCACCATGACAACCGAATAGGCGTTTTTACCCCTTCAATGAGACACATTTGCGAGTCAATGAGTTAATCATGGCCTAATCCTTCGTGCTTGAAGCGGGAGGAATCTAAACTGCACTGGGAGTGTGGCAATGCTCGCCAATGGGCTTAAGAAATGCAGGATAGTGCCGATAACAAGGCCCCCGCATCGGGGGCATCTGCCTTTTTATGTAGCAGGATCCTGCCAGAGCACAGAAATTTGGCCGAGTACTTTACTTACCAACCGGACCAACTGACTGGACTCATCTACGGGTTTTGGAAGGGGACGATAGACTACCTTGGGGCGCGCAAATGAGCTTACTTAACGATCGAAATCCTAAACGGGGTTAACTCCAAAAGCAAGTTAAATTTGCATCACATGGCCGGCAAATTCGCGAGATTCTGGCATAAAAATCTGTCCAGTCAGTGGGGCATTTTTTCATGAAACACTTGCTGGTCCTTAACAATAGGTGTATATTCGGCGGCCTAGAAAATAGTCGCTGTATCTTATTGGCTTCATTTGAGGCCAGTAAGAACATGGTACCAAGGTTTCTCGCCTCCTGTGCGGTGTACCATCACTCGTTAGCGGGAGTTCGTCGTAAAATTTGACTTCGAACGCCAGAAGACTGTCCTCATGATGCGGTGAAGTTTCTCGCAGCGCCAAAGCTCCTCCCAATCCGACCGACAGGTCGCCTGATTTTGGGTAGCTTATTGGCTTACATAGGACCTCCCAAGCCGCGAACCAGTCGCGCGACTCAAATCATCCATATCACGAGAGGTCATCGTGGGGCCGCTTAAGGCTACGCCAGATTAGAACTCGCTGGGGAGTAATCGCCCTCATGCACCGCGCAGGGAACATATCCAAATCAATTCTCATCGTCGATAGCGAGCGAGGGTTGCGGGAAAGACTTGAAGTATTTCTTCGTAAGCGGGGGTACCGCGTCGCGTCGTGCGCTAACACCCCAGAAGGACTCTCGTCCCTTACGCAGGAGTCCTTTGACCTGGTTCTGCTTGAGGCAGTCGGCGAAGGCATTCAGGGACTACAGTTCCTGGACCAATTTATTTCCCGATGGAAAGACACCCCGTTCGTAATCCTGGGCGCCAACGCCAGCGTCGAGCAAAGCGTCGAGGCAATGCATCAAGGCGCAGCCGATTACATTGCAAAACCCTTTGAGCTCGCTCAGCTTGCAAGAGTGATTGAACGGGCCATCTTCGGAACTCACGGGGGTACTGCCGATCCAGGAGCACCCGCATTCCAGAACCATCATGATAGAGGACATCCGACCGAATCTAACGGTCTAAAACGCAAGTCGTTTTCTTACGCTAGACACTCACGATCGAAGGCTGTTAACGCGCATCACCCTACGCTTATCGGGTCTTCCAGCCCGATGAAACAGATACTCCAAATTATTGATCGAATAGCGCAGTTAGACAGTTCGATCATGATTACTGGGGCCACCGGAACTGGCAAAGAATTGGTGGCCCACGCGATACATGACCGTAGCCCAAGATCTCAAGCCCCCTTTGTCGATATCAATTGCTCGGCAATCCCAGAGACGCTTATCGAATCTGAATTGTTCGGTCATGAACGTGGCACATTTACGGGTGCCAACGAGACCCGCCGCGGGCTCTTCGAGGAAGCTAATGGTGGGACGATTTTCCTTGATGAGGTTGACGCCCTCGATCTCTCTGCCCAGGTCAAACTCCTGCGAGTTCTACAAGAGCGAACCTTGAGGCGCGTTGGTGGACGTGAGAATATTTCAATAGATGTCCGCATTATCTCAGCAACTAATGCGGACCTCATGAAAGCAGTAAAAAAAGGCAGATTTCGAGCTGACCTTCTTTTCCGGTTGTGCGTCGTTCCACTTCACATGCCTTCGCTTCGTGAACGCGGAAACGATATCAAGCTGCTGATTGAGTATTTCCTGCGTACCCACCTGCCACCTGAAGAAACTGAGCAACGCAGATTCTCAGCGGAAGCGATGAAAGTATTGCTCGAATATTCATGGCCAGGTAACGTTCGTGAGCTCGAGAACGCCGTTGAATACGCCCTGGCAATTGGCACAACACTTGAGCTGGGAATTGATGATTTACCCCCAAATGTGATTCGTAACATCGAAGGCTACGTGGACTCGTTGAAGGAATACTCCAGCAGTAACCTTCGACTCGCTGAAGTCGAGCGACGCTACATTATGGCTACGCTGCAGCGATTTGGAGGACATCAGATCAAAACGGCAGCGGCATTGGGGATCGATCGGCGAACACTTTATCGCAAGCTGCACCAGTATGAGCTCGCCTACGATTCCGAGGAAAAGACTCGGCGACTTTCCTGATCACATTCTGTCTAATTTTCAAAGCCTACTTCCCTCTCCGATTCACCACTTCTATTAATAAGTCACTGGCAACGGACTACATTTGCGAAAGAGTCGGGATGGACGTCCGAAAAATTACCAATTGATGATTGCCGAACTCTGCGCTCTTACCGATAGCGCCAATGAGCGTGCGACATTTCTGTCCCAATTGCTCGCAAATGCGTCCCGCTCTCAACCTATCGAGTCTCTGCGACTCCTACTCAAAATAGTGAATCCACCATTGCAAATTTTATTGTCAATGCCCCGTTAGTTGTTGATTCATGTAGAGATCAAACGAATTTCATCTACTGGTCCAAGCCATCTCACAACAAAAACTCCTCCGATCAACTCTTAGGCATACATCTTGCTCCCTCGCAAACATGTCCATCACATGAACAGCATATGCCTTTCACTTGAATAGGCAGACCGCTTACTGCTGACGATAGATCCTTCAAGTCCGTCAGCCATAAATCTGTCTATCACGTTCAGATCCCGCAGTTACCCAAGGTTCAAAGGAGACACCTCTCATGTTCGCTGAAAAAAAGATCTTTGCTGCAACTCCCTCCCAACCCTCTCGGATAATGCCCCGAGAATCAAACGGCAATAACAAGGACCTGCTCGAGCTGTACTTATCGTTAACTCCCAAACAGCGCGAACAGAAATTTGCCGATACCGCGAGCGCCGCTAAGATCACCGGATTAACCCAACGCACCATTCAACTCTGGATCGAGTTTGGTGTCATTAGTGCGATCCCTATCGGTAGAAAGTACAAAATCGAACTCGACTCACTCATAGCCTACCTAAAAAGCCGAATCGAATTACAAGCTTGAGACCTTTTCTGATGAAGTTCGCGAATGAAGCGAATTAAGGGAAATACACGCAAGACGGCTTCCGTTTCTCTCGTTTAGATTTCCGGCACTTAATCGCACTGGAAACTGTGAGTTCCTCAGTCAGCCGAAGACTGAGTATTTCAAATGAGTCCGGAGACCTATGAAAGAACTCAAAAATGAGAAGTCCCAAGTTCAACTGGCACTTGTGCACCACGCCAATCAGTACGTAATCACTAATGGTTATTCCGATCGGCAGGGTATGAATGACATCCTGGGCCTAAGCAATCCAATCTGGGGACCAAGTGTCCATCGAACTGGATTCCTGCCATTGCTCCAGATGCACCTCGACTACAACGTTGCGCTCAATCTCCATCTCAGTGGCACGTTGATGGAAACCCTGGTCTGGCACTATCCGGAAAGTTTCTCCTTAATTAAACGACTCATAAACGAGCGGCTATTGGAAATTGTCGGCAGCACATTTAGTCAAAATGTGATGCCCTTCTTTTCCGATGACTACAACCTGCGACAGATCAACGAAGAGTTGTGGATGTATCGCGAGCACCTGGGAATTGATCCGAAGCGAATCAAAGCCTTCTGGGTCCCGGAACGCGTCTGGTCCACAGAGAAGCTCGCGCGGATATTGACAAACCCTGAACTGTTAAATGGTGGCTACAAGACCGTACTGCTCGATGATCGCTTGGCTTATACGGGCGGACACCAGTATCCAGCTAGTGAGCGAGAGCGCTTCGATCGTGAGCGTCGCTTCGAGAAGGACGCGTTCTGTTCGTGGGAAATTGAAGATGGCAGCGGTCTCGTGATGTTACCTATCGCGAGAGATTTGCGTTACAGCATCCCCCCTTCAAATCATGAGTCGTGGCATCGACTCCAGGAGCTCATGGGTTGGTTAGCCTATGAAAATGACAACCGGACAATCGCAGTTTACGCGGATGATTTAGAGAGGGCAGCCGGAGTAGGCGGATGGGAGATGGGCCACTCTGAGCGTTATGAGCAGCTGTTGAAGTGGTTAGCCGATACAAATTCGATCAAGTCAGTATTGCTTAAGGATTGGACCAGGGACCATCCGCCGGCCGGAAAGAGAAGTATTGAAGAAGGCACATTTTATGAACTGGCGCAGCAGTGGCATGCTGGTGAGAACTATCGTGGCTGGTATGAAGATCCAAATTGTCAGGAACACCGCAACTACCTGGCAAAGGCAGAACAAGCACTCCTTGAAGCCGAACAATATGGAGCTGATCCCGGTCTCACAGGCCTTGGATGGAAACATCTCTTGCATTGCTCTTACGAGACGGCGTGGCATAACCGTGCCGACGAGAGTCCACATTATCACCAGTTGGCTTCTCCCGATCGTCCGATGTGGCTCGCACCGTGGGCGGCTGCGCTCACCAGTCACGCGCGAGCCTGCCTGGTTATGGCGCAGGCTGCCCGGTGGTTCGTCGACCGCGATGGAGTTGCTCACGCGTTACTCGTCGATATAGATGAAGACGGCGAAAAAGAACTCGTTATCAAGAACGACAAGATCTTCGCCGTCTTTTCTCCAGATTCCGGCGGAAGGCTGATCTACCTGTTCGACCTTACCGGCGAAATTGGCCGTCTGCTGATCGGAAACGTGAGTGACGACTGGAACCTGCAAGAAGAACTGAACCAGTACATGGATTGTCCTCGCAATCATCCGGGGGCACTTGCGGATGTTGGCTACGAGCACAATCGTTTTGAAGCCGCAATCTCCGTAGCCCATGGCGACCCGGTCAGCGTCAGGCTGACGAATGTTGAGTTGGGAAGTCCACTCTTCAATCTCGAAAAGCAAGTACGGTTGGGTCGCGATGATGGGCACATTTCCGTCGCTTACACCGCACCTGAAAGTGTGCGCCGCGTCAGCACTGAAATCTGCCTTTCACCCGATTATCAAAGGCTCTTGAGTTATGGGAAGCGCGATCTGACAGTATTCAATGGTCCATCCTGGAAGGGTTGGAGTAACGGCACTGTTCGTACGTGGGTGAGAATCGATCCAAAAGAGTCGACGATGTGGGACAGGCCTTATCAATCCGAGTGCGGACACGGAATGAACCTGAGGATCACTTCTTTCTCGCGCGAGTTTCATCTCGAATTAGGTCTTAACACTCCGGCACGACAATCGAGCAAACAGGGCCTTCGAGAGAAACAAAAAGCAACATTCCAAGTATCTCCAGCTGTTCTCAGGCTACCTCAGAAGCCGCTGCATCCGTCGGTTCATCCGGGTAATGGCAAATCGCGCGACGACAACCCGGGAACGCATATCGCAACGAAGACCACACACGACGGGCGCTCGGAGGAGCACACTGATCAAATTCTCCATGTGACGAATCCGCACTTCATGCGGCGCTTCCTGAACAACAATTTACCGGCTATGCAACATCAAGCCTTTGAAGTGGCGGCCTGCAGAGTTCGCATGCTGAAGCCGCACCACGACAAGCTGACGATCGAATACAACCTGCAATGTCATAACGGTCGGAAAAACGACGTCTTTATTTATGACCTTGTTGGTACCTGGCGCCAGGATACTCGCAACTCTGACATGGATGGCTTATATCGACGCTTGTGGCTCAGTGGATTTTCTAAGCCCCATAGCCTGACCATACCCCAGCCGTCTGGATACTGGAACCGGCTTCACTTAAGACTTCGAGAAAAGGCGTCTGGAAAGTTACTTCGTGATTGGATCAATTACGTCGATACGGATTGGAGTGCTCCGTTGCGAAGGGTCGGGGCCTGGTTGGCCAAGCTACACAGCAGCGGAGTGGAGGTTGAGCGCCGGTTCTCAATCGAAAATGAATGCAACCTACTTGAGGGTTGGCTTGCGGATCTGATGAGCTGCAACGCTCAGTGGATGGCACACGAAAAAGCCCGGGTCCAGGAGTTAATGGCAGAGATGATCCATCGGACCAGGGACCTCAAGTTGGATCGTCAGTGTATTACTCATGGCGATTTCCATCCCGAAAATATTTTTGTACGAGGCCAGTCAGTTACGGTTATCGATTTTGAGCAAAGTGCGATGGCCGAGCCCTCGTCTGATCTTGGGTATCTACTTGGTGAGCTCGACGTGCAATCCGATCGTTACTGGCACAAACGAGGACGTCTCAGTCCTCTTGATATCGAGCGCGCCTCGGAACCAATGCTGGCTGAGTACTCGAGCAGGTCGGATGTTCAGAGCTTAGATCGGATCGCTTTCTATTGCGCTCGTACCTATTTGAAGCACTTGATCCACACAGTACGCATGAAGGGTACGGAAGACCCGCAAAGCGTGACACTCTGGCTCGATAAGGCCGAAGACTGTCTGACAGAAGCGCGGCTGACTCTCTCAAAGAGTGCAAAACGAAAATCGATAGCAATGTCATACCGAGCAGCAGGCTGAAGGCTTTACTTCTAGCTTTGACTCTCGACCGGATTGAAACGCGTATTTTACTGAACCTGTTTTCAGTCGAGTCCCTCATTTAACCCTAAGGAGACGGATTTCCATGGCATCCCAAAGATTGCTGGCCCAACAAACTGCGGCGCGAAACGAGTTGGCCCGACGTATTGAACAAGTTAGTCGCCTTGAATTTATTAATAAATATGTTGTGAGTTCGCTACCGGAATATCGCGCACGCTCCGCTTCCGCCGAGAGTTGCGAGGTTTCCATTGTGCAAAATGATGGAACGGGAGCAGCGACAATTCAATACGAGATAAACGACTCCACTAGAGTATTTGCGAAGCTCTATGCAAGTGATGGGACGGGCGCAGCGCATGGCGCGCACTCATATCAGGTGCTGAGCGCGCTCTGGAACGATGGTTGTGGTCAGGGTAGTCGATACCAGGTTTCAGAGCCGCTCGGTTTCTATCCCGAATTCAATATGCTGCTGATTCGCGGCGCCCAGGGATCACTCGTCGCCGCTGCAGAAACAGACGAAGAGTTGGCTCTGGGCTCACGTGAGGCCGCGAGGTGGATAGCCCAGATGCACACGTCGAATGTTCGCGTTGGAGTTAGGCGGTATCCCTGGGAGGTTTACCACAAGCTAATGCACAGACTTGCAAAAGCTGCGGCGCAAAATCCGGAAAAGGTAGATGACCTGATCGAAATGTCAGATCGGTTTGAAGAACTGGCCCGCAATGTAAAGCTCAATTTTGTTCAGGCTCACGGACAGTATCGACACATCCACGTATTCGTGAGCGATGAGAGAGTGACGGTCATCGACCTGGATCGTAGTCGTCCTTCTGACCCGGCTCAGGACCTGGGTGAATACATACATCGGATGAGGACCAAACGCTTCAAGGCAACTGGAGGTGCAAGTCGGGCAGACGAAGCCACGAATGTATTCCTTGAAGAGTATGGAGCGAGGCTGCCGGAGAATCTGGTCAATCTTCCTTACTACTGGGGCTATCACAACCTGGTGTCTTTATGGCGCTACATGAAATCAGCAACACCGGATGATCAAAATTGGGCTCAGCTGAACGAGTTCTATCAGTCAGAGTTCGAACGCGCGGCTAGTTTTCGCTGGTCTGCGTAGGAGATAAAGCAAATGTCAGCCAGAGCTATAGATCGAGCGGAGAAACGAGATCGCCTTTTGCAGCGAGCCTCGAAGTTTCTGGACCGCAGCTTCGTTGCCGAGCAGGTAATTCCCCTGGTGCCTGAGGTTTCTCGCGAAGCAAAGCAGCACAACTGGTTAGGTTCAATTGTGCGTGCGAAGGGGACGGGCAGAATAACTCTCAGATACGACTTCACCAATAATTCAACCATCTATGCAAAAGCCTATACGGATCTACTTGGGACCCATAGCTATATGGCTTTGCGTAGCATGTGGTTGGACCGCTTTGGAGAGAATGCGCCCCTGCGAGTACCAGAGCCATTGGGTTTTCTCGTCGACGAGAATTTCCTCCTGATGCGACGGGCCGAAGGAACACCTTTTACCCAACTCATCTTTGAGAACACGTCAAAACTCGATCTCACAAATGCAGCCCGAGCCGCGGCGCAGTGGTTGGCCCAGTTACATGGTTCGAAAATGCAGTTTCTTGAGGTCGAGCCGGCCTGCGAGAGGATAAAGCTCTTTAAGCTTTCGGACATGATGGCTAAAGCTGCAGCTGCATATCCCGAACAGGGCTCACTGCTGTTGGAGCTCCTGCAGAAATTGCGTGGACTCGCTCCCCTGGAAAGTTCCACGATTCTGGTACCGACCCATGGACAATTTACGCCGGCAAATATCTACCTTCAAGATGGGAACGTGTCAGTAATAGACCTCGATCGGATTTGCCTCTCTGATCCTGCAAAAGACGTAGCCATGTTCGTCCATCGAGTTCGGAGCCTTCTTTTCAAAGGTTCGGATGACACAAACAAATCGGAATTGATTGTTCGCGAATTCCTCCGCGAGTACCGTGCGCACGCGCCTGAGAATTTGCAGAACCTTCCTTATTATCGAGCGCTCTATGCGCTAAAGGGGTTTGCCAAGATTGCGAAGGACCGCAGCCCCGACGATCCATTGAGAAAGCCACTTGAGTTCTTTTACTTATCCACTTTCGAAGGATGCTCGGTGGGCAAACGAACTTCGCTATCAAGCGGAGTCACACTAGGTAACTTGAACGAACATGGATCGACGAAGGAACAGCTGGGAACCTGGGCATGCTCATTCAAGGATTCTGACTTCATCAGCAAGTTCGTTTATCCCACCATGAAAGAAACTCAACATTTGGAGGGAGCGACACTCGACTGTCATACCACGGTCGTGCAAAACACGGGGACCGGCAGACTGACTCTGCGTTATGACTTCGACTCCGGTCAAACACTCTATGCAAAGCTATACACGGATTCACTTGGGCCTCATAGTTACGAGGTAATGAGGCAGCTGTGGGACTATGGCTTCAACAGCGCTTCCAGGTTTCAGATTCCGGAGCCGCTGGCCTTCCTGCCCGACCATAATTTTGTTTTGATGCGAGGTGTTTGTGGTGAACCTCTTTCAAATGCTCTCAAAGATGACAGCATGATCGATTTGATCGATGGTTGCCGCGAGGCTGCATGCTGGCTGGCGGCGTTCCATCGTTCATCAATCAGGTTCGGTGAACCGGAATCAGATTGGGACTCACTTAAAATCTTCCGCGTATCAGTAAGGCTAATAAAGGCGGCCGCGACCAGACCTGAAGAACGGGACGCTCTGCTCGACTACATGCATTCGCTCAAGTCGCGTATCAAGCACTTCCCTTCTAATCTGCCGGTGGCCCAAACCCACGGACGTTATCACCATGAGCACGTCTTTATCGCAGGTAACCAGATCTCGGTTATCGATTGGGACAGGAGCCGACCGACAAACCCGGCAAAGGATGTGGCCGAATTTTTGCGAGTCTTGAGAATGAGCGCATTTAGAACTCATCCCGACATGACCCTGGCTGACGAAGCTACAGATGCCTTCCTTGACGAGTATCTTAACCAGGTCCCTGAGGTGGCAGAGAGCCTTCCGTACTACTGGTCAGCCTTCCTATGGTTAAGTCTGTTTGGCTTTCTGAAAAAGGTCGACCCGGAAGATCCGCGACGAGCTCTGTTGCTGGACTATCATCTCCGCGAGATGGAGTTGGCGATGAGGGTTAAGCCATGATTACAAGTGGGCCGCAAGGAACTGTCCAAATTCCTAAAAATATGAAGGCGCGCCCCAAAACGTTTCGCCGGCTACTCAGTTATTCGCGAGTTGCCTGGCATCTCTTAGTGGCTTTGTTCACCTGTATCATAGTTAAGTCATTACTCGAATTGGCAGTTCCGTGGGTAATGGGCTTCATGCTCTTCGATGGAGTGATCGCAAAACGTAACTTGAGCATGCTGCCACAAGTAATCGGAATTCTGGTCGTAATTTTCCTGGCCCAAAAAGCGTTTTCCTTCCTTCAGGAATATCTCAACGAACTGGCGAATCAGCGCATCATTCACCAGATTCGCTGCGAACTATTTGAGCATATCGAAAGATTGCCCTTGAGATTTTTCGATCATCATCGCACCGGGGACCTCCAGTCGAGAATTACGAGTGATGTGGATGTCGCTGATGGACTCTTGAAAACATTAGTTGAAGATCTTGCCAGCGAACTGGTGATGCTCGTCGGAACCATTTCGTTTCTTATTGTAGTCAATCCGAAACTAACGGCCTTCGTTCTGCCCACGCTTCCTGCCCTCGCGATTTCAGTCTTTTTCTTTAAACGGACCATCAAGAAAGTTGCGCGCCAGCTACGAGAGATACTTGGGGAAATCTCCAGCGTGGCGGCCGACACGATCGGTGGCATAAGAGTACTAAAGGCCTTCTGCGGTGAGGAATTCGAGGCGCGGAAATTCTCATCGAAGTCGCTCGAACTCTTGCGAGCTCGCGTTGGCATTACGAAGCTCCAATCGATTTACTCTTCAACTGTTGATGTGTGGGTTTTTGTGGGAACGATGATCGTTATTCTCACGGCAACTCCACGTATCCTTGCGGGCACGTTCACTGTGGGCGCACTCGTTGCTTACCTGAGCTACCTGAACAAGCTCTATGGACCAGCCAAAGCCTTAAGCAAGATCAACGTGTCGATTCAGAAGATCCTGGCAGCCGGCGACCGGATTTTCGAAATCATGGATGTTTCTGCGGAGAGTGAGCTTGAGCATGGTGTTAATGGCAATAAGAATCAGAAGAAGTATTTTCTGGTTTCAGGCCTTTCCGGGAAAGAGTTGTTGGGACTCAATCTGCAGGAAGTGCGAGCTCGCAGCGCTCTTCAGATGAATGATGAACCAGTGACTAAACTGAGGGGTGCTGTCCGTTTTGAGAATGTTGGCTTCGAATATGATGAAGCTCAGCCAGTTTTGCGAAACTTCAATCTTGATGTTGAACCAGGCCAACTGGTCTCACTGGTCGGGCATAGCGGTGGCGGGAAAACGACTGTTGTTAATTTGTTGCTTCGCTTCTATAGACCAACCTTTGGCCGAATCCTGATCGATGGTCTACCGATAGAGCAAATTCCGCTTCTCACTCTGCGGCAACAGATCGGGCTTGTCCAACAAGAAACATTCCTCTTCTCCGGCACACTCCGCGACAACATTGCCTACGCCAATCCAGACGCTACTACGGAGCAGATTATGGACGCTGCTCGAGCCGCATATGCCCACGACTTTATTACTCAGTTACCAAACGGCTATCGAACTGAAGTTGGCGAACGTGGAATCAAGTTGTCCGGCGGTCAAAGACAAAGAATTGCAATTGCCAGGGCGCTCTTGCGCGACCCACGTATCTTGATTTTTGATGAAGCGACTTCTCATCTGGATTCTGAGTCCGAGCAACTGGTGCGCGCTGCACTAGAAAGGATCGCCCGTGGGAGAACCGTATTCATTATTGCGCATAGACTCTCTTCAGTCTGGAAGTCGGACAAAATCGTAGTTATCGAAGGTGGAGAAATTGTTCAGTTGGGTAGCCACAAAGACCTGCTGGCGAGTAATGGAGTGTATCGTCGACTGTACTCGCTGCAGCTCGACGGGCAACCCGGTCCGCTAAGCGATTCCAGCGACGCCGTGGCTTGATGAAAACTTTACGGAGGAGATGAGAATGCGAATTGATCATCGTTTACTGGTTGTAGCCGCCGCAGCATTTCTTACAACAGGCGTGGCGGTTGGTGATCCAGCGAAATCTCAGTCGTCGCCTTCACCACAGCAAAAAGTAGCGCAAGTGGATCAACCCGCTCAACTGCGTGGTCCCGAAGCTAAGGGTCCCGTACCGAAGTTTGGAGTTCTTTGGGAAGGTAAATTGACTCGGTCCGGATTACCCAAGAACGAAGACGGTTGGAAATGGCTTCGCGCGCAAGGCGTTAATAGCATTGTGAATTTCAGAGCCCGAAATGACGTTGATTACAAGGGATATGGTTTCGATAACGCACTATGGATTCCGATGGACAATGGGCGCCTCCCGACTCAGGCTGAGGCAGAAGCTTATCTGGCCTGGATTCAAGATCCTGCCAACCAACCGGTGAACATTCAATGTGCGGAAGGAAAAGATCGGACCGGCATGATGGCAGCGCTCGCCAGGTATGCGATAGATGGATGGACCATCGACGAGGCTCTCGCCGAAGCAAGTCTTTATCGCAAGGGTGAACCACTGGCTAACGTGCGAATACGATGGTTGCGTGAATGGGCCAGCAAGCACCAGCCAGGCAGCCACCGCAGAAAGTCAGTCGCAGACAGTCGGACCACCCCGGAATAACTAGTCTAGATCCGAATTCATGTTTTCTATGAGTAATAGAGATTGAGGTCCAGATGCGCAACGTACTCGGCATACTCCTGGCTGGAGGCGCCGGTCAACGGCTTTACCCTTTAACGCGGGACCGCTGTAAACCGGCCGTACCATTCGGCGGCACCTACAGAATCATCGATATCACCCTCTCCAACTGCGTTAACTCAGGTTTTCGCCGCATCTATATTCTTGCCCAATATAAACAGCAATCGCTTAGCCGTCACATAAATCAAGGCTGGCACATGATGCAGCGCGATCTGGATGAATTCATCGAAATCGTCCCGGCACAGCAGCGCAATGGGAGCGATTGGTATCGAGGCACCGCCGACGCTGTCTATCAAAACCTTTATAGCTTTGATCAAGAAGGATTCGAGGATGCTCTCATTCTTTCAGGCGATCATATTTACAAGATGAACTACGCCGAGATGCTGGCGTACCACCGAGACAATAATGCCGACGCAACTGTGGCGGTGATCGAAGTGGCTCGCGAGAAAGCCGCGGGCGAGTTAGGGGTATTGGAGACCAATGCCGAGGGACGAGTCGTCGGTTTTGAAGAGAAACCCTCCGATCCAAAGCCTCTGGGCAACGACCCGAACTCGTCGCTGGCATCAATGGGTGTGTACCTGTTCAAACGTGAAGTGCTTTGGCGAGTTCTTAAAGAAGACAGCCAGTCGCCTGAATCGAAGCATGACTTTGGACATGATGTCTTACCAAAACTGATCAATGAGGGGCGAGTTTACGGATTCAACTTTCGTGACATTAATAAGGGAACAGCCAAGTACTGGCGAGACATTGGAACCCTTGATGCTTACTACGACGCCAATATGGATCTGGTGTCAGTAATCCCAATCTTTAGTTTGTATGATCGCAATTGGCCGTTGAGGACGAACGCTGTCCAGCTTCCTCCGGCGAAATTTGTGTCCTCAGGAGATGGACGTCGACCTGGAATAGCGACGGACTCAATTGTTGCTCCCGGCAGTATTATCAGTGGTGGGACCGTTCGACGCTCAGTGCTCTCCTATGGCGTCCGCCTCCATAGCTACAGTGAGGTTGAAGATTCGATCCTGTTTCCGAATGTTACTGTTGGCAGATATGTCTGCTTGCGTGGGGCGATCGTAGATTCGGGAGTGACGATTCCGGAAGGAACCGTTATAGGATTTGGATCCGAGCTCGATCGGGAGAATTTTGTAACGACCGAGGCTGGACGTATCGTGGTAACAAATGAAAGCATACTCACAATGCAGACTCCCAAAGCGCGCGTCTCAGCCCATGCTGCGAATGCTCTCCGTTAGTCTTGCTTTAATGACATTCCAACCAGTTGAACGGAACACACAACTCGTTACCACTGAAATCGACTTTTGAGGCAAAGCCGTTCGGGAGTCAGAGTCTGTTTAAAAGGAAGGCTTCCGATTGTGGTTTGAGGGTGTTATTTTGGGGAACTCTTCGTATTTGATTCCAATAGCGCTACTTCAAAAAGCGAGATCCATTTCCTGTCACTACCTAGGCAGCAACCGTTGAGGTGTCAAACTGATCGACAAGTTCTACTGTCGCGCACTTGTTGACGATACCGGCCGGCATTAACCATTCCCGGTGGCTTTTGCCCTCAGAAATCCATTCCCATCGCGAGAGGTTCCGTTCATCAAGATCGAGTTTAACCATTAACACGCTCTCATCCGAGCGAGCCGAATCCTCGATTGGTGTCGATGACAGCCAAACCCCGCTCCATAGCCGATTGCTTAGAAAATAGTCGCTACTATTCCTAAAGCCATTCTCCAAAATACCACGTGCGCCTGTCGCGTTGGTGCGGTGGTAAAGAATGAATCTTCCATTTTGAGTTCTCATAACCCTGGCCCCCATCTAATAGGACGTGATCTAACTACCAGCAAAGTACTGCGGACTCATGATGATCTTCAGTATTCAGCGTAATGGCCACTGAATCGTCGTCGACGGCCGACGAAGCGCCATCTGACGAGTCGGTTTCTTCCTGCATGGTCTCCAAAAGAGTAGCGATTATTCTTTCTGCTTTTTCTATAAGAGTTTCCATATCCATGCACCTGAACAACTTTCTTCCTGGATTTCGGGTGGCTTATCTCTGACCCGGGGCAATATTAACAAGTCAACATTAACGGAAGATGAACTCTCCAGCTCTAAGTCCATTAACTTTTACCTAACTTTAGATGAATAGAAGATTAACCGTCTAAATCCAGTAACCTGAGGGTCTTAACGGCTCATCAAGGATTGGTCCGGGGCGGAAACTGGGAGAGAAGCAACAAAAGTACTACCAGTTGAATTGGAATGCTTGAGCACTAAATGACCCCGGTGAGCTTCTGCGATCCAGCGAGCGATTGCTAAACCGAGGCCGGCGCCGCCACCGTCTGAATCAGCGCGAGCCCGAGCCTTATCAGCACGAAAGAATCTGTCGAACACAAAAGGCTGCGCCTCGACTGGAATACCAGTGCCAGTATCTGCGACTGTAATTTGGTACTGCCCGTTGCTGCGCTCAACACCAATTCGAACTGAACCACCAGCCGGCGTGTGCTTTATGGAGTTTCCCAACAGATTCATCAACATCTGTCGTAACAAACCTTCGTCGCCGTGACAGAGCATTTCTGAGTCAGCGTCCTGCTCAAGTTTGATTCCCTTTGAGACTGCCAATACATTCGCTGCCCGAGCAGTTTCAACAATCAGTTCGTCAAGATAAAAATCGCTTTCATCGAGTGCTCGATTCTCTGTATCAGCGCGCGCAAGCGTAAACATATCCTCGACGATGCGAGTCAATCTCTGGGTTTGTCCTCCCGCAATCTTCAGAGCGTTCCGATATTCTTCTTCGTCCCGATGTTCACGCTCAAGTGTTACTTCGGTCGCCGTCCGAATTACTGATAGCGGTGTACGCAGTTCGTGAGAGGCATCCGCCATGAAACGACGTTGGTGATTGAATGCGGTTTCCAGGCGAGTCAAGAGTTCATTGAACGTAGCGGCAAGTTTCCCAAGTTCATCACGACCATTCCCAAGTGGCAATCGTTCTTCCAGGTTCTCAGCACTTATTCGTCGAGCACGTTCCGACATTGCTACCACGGGAGCCAGGCTTCGGCGAGCAAGTAACCAACCACCAATCCCCGCCATCGCAAGAGCGAGCGGCACCGCAACGAACAGTATGCTTCGCATTGAAGCCAATTCTTCAACTACACGATCGAGAGGTTGACTCACCGCGTAGATGTAGGATTTTCCATTGGCAGTATTGAGAATTCTCTTAGCCGCAATCCGGCGCCCATCTCTCCCACCGTCCTCTTCTTCCTGCATCGTATAGAAGTAAGTGTCTTCGGCCGGCAGCACACTGAGAGCTGGCAGTCGAGCATGCTTACCACTGCGAGTCGGCTTCTCTGCGACAACCTGACCATCTGAGCTGTAGATGGCCGTTGCCTGTCGTGGGAACAGTCTTTCCTCCTGGGCGACTACAGCGCTTTCATTCTCGGCCTTCCCTTCACCCAGCTGCCGTTCATAGACAGTCGCGAGCGCCCTTACTTCATTCCTCAGGCTCGCGTCCAGTCGATTGTGAAGAGTCTGCGAAAGCAAAAAGTAGATCCCGGTGCTGAATGCGATCAGCACCAGGGCCAGTAGGCCCAGGTACCAGAACGTCAATCGAACTCTGACAGAATCAAACACTGAGATGGTTATCTCCCGATTCGAGGACGTAGCCTTCGCCACGCTTGGTGCGCAATAGTTTCAGTTCATGATTGTCGTCGATCTTGCGACGCAACCGTTGAATGTAGACTTCTATTAGATTCGAAAACGAATCAAAGTTTTCGTCCCACACATGCTCTGCGATATCAGCTCGACCGACCACTTCATTCGCCCGCCGCATGAGATACTCGAGCAGCGCATACTCCTTCGCAGTTAACTCTATAACGCTGCCTGCTCGAGTCACTTTGCGAGTCTTTCTATCAAGCGTTAAGTCACTAACGGAAACGATGTCGGAACTGAAAGCTGGCCCACGACGGGTGATCGCACGCACGCGAGCCAGGAGCTCGTGAAATGCATAAGGCTTGGTTAAGTAGTCATCAGCTCCGGTATCTAATCCCGCAATGCGATCATGTACCGCATCACGAGCAGTCAGCATCAGCACAGGTACGGTTGAACCTTCAGCTCTTAATTCACGACAGACTTCCAGTCCATTCTTGATAGGCAAATTGATGTCGAGCAGGATCACGTCGTAATCGTTCGTGCTGGCTTGATACAAGGCGGCTTCTCCATCACCGGCCACATCAACTGCGAACGATTGTTCTCGCAATCCTTTCGCTAGCATTTCAGCCGCCGGCGCCTCGTCTTCTACGAGCAGAATACGCACTGTTCGATGCCCTCCTGATTTGGATTATACAACCAACATTCCTGATGAATTGATGAAGTTCGCGAAGGACGCGAAGTCCGTGAAATAGGCGCAAGACTTGGTCTTACTTGAGACTTATTTTTGGCGGCCAAGGTGTTACTAGTTCCTCAAACAACCAACCATGTTAAGTGGCCTTGTTGCTACTTCACGAACGCTGCGAGTTTTGCAAACTGGATCCGGCATTCCGGAACAGCTACCACTCGCTTTACCGGATGCGACGCAAGGAGTTGAAATGAGAAGGCTTTTTGTTTTGATTCTGATCGGAGGATTGCTGCTGGGCTCGGCTGTCAGAGCTCAAAACGGAATTACGATATCGGGCAGCGCTCAGGACCAGACCGGCGGGGTTATTCCGGAAGCGAAAGTAACGCTTACGCATAAAGACACCGGAGAAGTTCGTAAGACGGTCGCCAATACTGACGGTCACTTCAGCTTCACCAACGTCTTACCTGGTCCCTATGAGCTGAAGGCCGAAGCAAAAGGTTTCGATGAAGTCAGCATGGATCTTACAGTCGCTGACCGAGCGATCCCGCCGATCACGCTCAAGCTGGGGATCAACCTGAAGGCAGAGGTGATGATTACTGACAACCGCGAAGAACAGACGCTTTCACCCGCCGCCAATGCCGACGCTATTAACATGACGAGCGACTTTTTGAAAGCTCTCCCCTCTCAAAGTGATGATATTCTTCCCATCATTGGAAACTTCCTCGCCACCTCATCACAAGGGACTGAGGGTCTATCAGTCGTGCTCGACGGAATAGAGGGCACTGCACTAAATGTACCCACCGAAGCGATCCGACGCGTGGTGATAAATCGAAATTCTTACTCTGCTACTTTTCGGCGTCCCGGTGAGGGAAGAGTAGAAGTGACTACCAAGGATGGGTCGCGTCGTCGCTATGATGGCACTTTCGCTTACCTGGTTCGCAATAGCTTCTTTGATGCGAGAGATACATTCACGCGCCGACTCGGATTACCGAACCCTAATTTGGACCGACGATTGTTTTCTGCGAGCTTTGGTGGGCCAGTGCCCGACTGGAAGAAGGCTACGTTCTTTTTCAGCTTGAACGACCTGGTGAATAACCAGGACGTGGGCATTAATGCGATCACTGTTGCAGGACCATTGATTGAGAATGTGCCAGCTACAAAGAACAGGCTCAATCTGTTTAGTCGAGTTGATATCAGACTGAACTCGGTCCACACAATTGCGGGCCGTTACTACAACTATCGTAACGCCGAAACGAATAAGGGATTGGGTGTGCAATTCGTGCTTCCTGAACAAGGTTATGATTCGCACCTGGACGGACAACGCTTCCTCTTTTCCGATCGGGCCACGCTTTCCGCCACCCTCCTGAATGAATTCTCAGCCAGCTTTACACGCGAGAACTTTCGTGATGGAAAAACACCGGCAAGCCCTACGTTGCTGGTAAGAGGGGCCTTCATCGGTGGACCATCGCAGGTTGACCGCGACGGTTCGGAGAGCGTGATCGACGTGCAGGACAACGTTACGTTCACTCACGGAAATCATAACTTCCGGTTTGGTGGCGGGATACGACCGCGTTCTATCAGCGTCGACGACCGGACAAACTTCGTGGGCACTTATTCCTTCCAGGGGCTTCAAGACTTTATCGACAGGAGCCCTTCTGGGTTCTCGGTCTTTCAAGGAAACCCATCACTTTCGTTCCGGCAAACTGAGGTATATGGCTACATTGAAGATGAGATCAAGCTTACCCGATGGTTCAGTATCACACCCGGCCTTCGGTACGACTGGATATCCAATATTTCAGATTTCAATAACTTTGGCCCGCGACTATCGTTCGCTGTGGCGCCAGGAGATCAAAAGACAGTTTTGCGCGGGGGTATTGGGGTTTTCTACGAACGGTTGTCCAGCTCGGTTTTACAGCAAACTTTTCTGGACGGCACAAACAGGACCCTGGTGGAATTGACCAACCCGTCGTTTCCCGATCCGTTTTCGAGCACGCGCCGACGGACTCCTAAGCCAAGTACCTGGCAACTCGCTCCTGAGATCGTAGTTCCCTATCTAATCATCGGAAGTATTGGTTTGGAACGAAGGCTTTGGAATCGTTCGACATTGTCAGTCGAGTATCTCAAGTTACACGGCGTGCATCTCTTCCGAGCTCACGATCTAAATGCACCTCTGGATCAATTTGGACCTCAATTCATTGGCGTGCGTCCGAATATGGATTTTCTCAAGATGAACCAGGTTGAGTCGTCAGCGAGCTCACGGAGTAGCGCGCTCAAAGTGACTTTCCAGGGACGACTTGGCAATGTCTTCAAAGGGACGGCCCAATATTCTTACTCTCACACGTCCGATGACACTGGTGGTCCATTGGTCTTTCCGGAAAACAATTACAACTTCAGAAATGAGATGGGCCGATCGAGTTATGACCAGCGCCACCGCTTTAGTTTTGCGGGCACATTTGACTTGCCATCCGCGTTCAGAGTGGGCGCAGTAATCAGCCTGGCGTCAGGTTTTCCGTACGACATCACAACTGGATTCGACGATAACGGCGACCGCACTTTCAATGATCGCCCACTCGGAGGCACTCGCAACACCGGACTTGCGCCACCAATTGCTCAAGTAGACCTAAGGCTAACCAAACTGTTCCGTTTCCCAACGCCATTTGCCCACAAATCGGGAAAATCGGATCGTTCATCGCGGAACCTGGAATTCAGTATCGATGCCTTCAATGTTTTTAATCATCCAAACACGCCGATAATAGTGGGAGAGCTTGGCGCCCACTACTTTGGTCAAGCTACGACAACCAACATGGCGCGAACAATCCAACTGTCGGTCAAATACAGTTTCTAAGCATCCGAATACTTCCAGAATCATGCAGTCAGGAAGGGCCTAGCGGTCCCCACCAGAATCCCGCAGTTGGGAAGGGTGGCAAAGCGGCAAACATCGAGGCTCTCCCTGCTCGGGCCTAGCGACGCCCCCGCTCTTACTGCCTCAACACAACCACCAAGCTCTCAAATGCTCCAATAGCCACCCTTCCCAACTGCGGGTGAGTCTCGATGTGCACCTCTCCGCCACCTTTTCTGACTGCTTGATTCTGGCGTTCTCTAACCTTTCCTACCGCGAAATAGCTCTGAAATGAAGTTCGCGAATGACGCGAATTAAGTGAAATCGGCGCAAGACAGGATCGGCGCCTCATCATTAGCATCCACCGTTCGCCATTTTACGTTCTTCTTTAATTTGCCTCCTGCCACAGGGATGCGTCTCGGTATTGGAAAAGGAACTGCTACGCCAGCAGCAGTCTTTAATTCGCACGCACCCGACCCTTTGTGCGGTGGGTGTTGGTCGGGAGAAACGCTCATAGCTTTAAGAACAGCCTGTGTTTCTGCAGAAGGACACCCATGAGAAAGAGCTTTCCCAAACGGAAAAGAACCACCGCGATTCCGCTGTTACTTACCTTATCAATTACCGTTCTTCTATTAACTTCCTTAGTTATTAGATTTCCGGCGCACGGCCTGGCTGCTAGCATCAGCAGTCCATTCCGTACAGCAACGGTGAACTCTAGTTCACGGATGGTCCAGGATTCTCCAAGCAAAGCGGCAGCGACTTCAGCCGGCAACCAACATTCTCAACGGCAATCAATAAATAGCCTCTATAAATATTTCTTCAAGGACAATCCGTCTTCGAGCAAGTCCATAGCAAGCCTCTCTTCCCTGATGAGTCCCGCAGTGTTGGACCAGCTGTCGAGAACCAGTGCACCCTTAGGCGATCCGGGGTTCACTTTAACGCTTACCGGCAGCAATTTCGTCGACGGCGCTGTGGTCAATTTTGGAAGCACAGCTCTCAATACGACTTTTGTTAACGACACCTCATTGACCGCGGACGTAACCGCAAACGAGTTGAATACCTCCGGAACCTTCGACATTACGGTGGTCAACCCAGGCGAGTCTGCTTCCGCACCTCTGACGTTTGCAGTTGTTCCGGTTGCAACCTTGACGAGTCTGTCGTCAACCAGCGCAGTTATTGGCTCTGCAGGATTTCAATTGACTGTTACTGGGAGTGATTTCTTCGACGGTGCCGTAGTGAAGTTCGGGGCTACATCACTCGTAACAACGTTTAGTAGCGCCACGTCATTGACAGCGGCGGTAACCGCAACTCAATTACAAACAGCCGGGGTATTCCCGATTACCGTTATCAATCCTGGAGTCGCTGCATCGAGCTCCATTGACTTTACTGTCAACAATCCAGTGCCGGCCTTGTCGAACCTCTCACCTAATAACAAGCTGGTTGGCACCGCCGGTTTCACCTTGAACATCACCGGCACCAACTTTGTGACCGGTGCAAGTGTGGATTTTGGCGGCACAACTCACACCGCCGATGTGGTTGTCAGCGACTCGTCGCACCTGTCAGCCACTATTGCAGCATCGGAAATCACTGTGGCCGGGGCCAAAGGCGTCACCGTTACAAATCCTGGACCAGGTGGCGGCACGACCGCAACTTTGAACTTCACAGTCAACAATCCAACGCCATCAATCACTACGATTTCCCCAACCATTGGGACCAGGGGTGGGTCAGGTCTAACGTTAACCGTAACAGGCAGCAATTTTATTGACGGCGCAGTGGTGAAGTTTGGATCGACTTCCCTTTCAACCACGTTCGCCAGCAGCACCTCACTTACAGCGGACGTTGCAGCAGCTCAGTTGGTTACCGCTGGCACGTTTTCCATCACCGTTGCCAATCCTGCGCCTGCAGCGGCGGATTCAAATGCTGTCAACTTTACGGTCAATCCAATTGCAACGTTGACGAACATCTCGCCGACATCAGCTATACAGGGTGGCTCGGCATTTACGCTTACAGTAACTGGCACCGACTTCGTCAATGGCGCAGTGGTTAAGTTTGGCTCGACATCACTTACTACAACATTTGGCAACAGCACTTCGCTTACGGCTGATGTCACCACAACAGAATTAGCCACGGTGGGTACTTTCCCGATCACAGTTGTAAATCCCGGAGTTGCAGCTTCTAACTCGGTCGACTTTGGTGTTACCAACCCACCTCCAACCACAACCAACTTGTCTCCGTCCAGCGCTACCACGGGCGATCTAGCTTTTACGTTGACAGTCAATGGAACAAACTTCGTTTCGGGCGCTACGATTAACTTTGCGGGAACAAGTCATCCATCGACGAACTTCATAAACTCGACGCAGTTAACGACGCAGATTGCAGCGTCGGAGATCGCATCCGGTGGCCTCAAGTCTGTTACCGTTACGAACCCAGCGCCGGGTGGTGGAACATCAACACCAGCACTCACCTTCACAGTCAATAATCCTGTTCCGGTCACGTCCAATATCTCGCCAACGAGTGCGACTGCCGGTGATGCTCCGTTCACTCTTACAGTCAACGGAAGCAATTTCGTTAGTGGCGCGACTATTAACTTCGGCGCGACGAATCACCCGAGTACTACTTTCGTAAACTCTTCCCAGTTGACCACGCAGATTGCGACGTCGGAAATACTTGTAGGAGGAACGGTACAAGTCACCGTTACAAATCCCACTCCCGCCGGTGGCACTTCGACCCCTGGTCTAACCTTTACGATCAACAATCCGGCGCCAACCCTGGCCAACATATCGCCAACGAGCAAGACTGCCGGTGACCCCGCATTTACGTTGACAGTGAACGGAGCCAATTTCAATACGAGCTCAGTCGTGCAGTTAGGCGGCAGCCCCCGAACCACGACATTTGTTAATAGCACTCAGGTGACGGCTCAGATTCCAGCGACGGATATCGCAGTAGTTGGAACCCCTCCAATCACGGTGGTGAACCCTTCACCAGGAGGCGGGACCTCAAGCGCTGTTAACTTAACGGTGTCGACGGTGCCGGTGCCGACAATTACGACTCTCTCACCTGCGAGTGTCACTGCCGGCGCAGCGAACTTTACGCTCACCGTCAACGGAACAAATTTCGTTGCCGGGTCAGTCGTTCGTTTCAATGGAAGCGCACGTACGACAACTTTCGTAAACAGCACCCAATTGACCGCGGCGATTCTTGCGACGGACATCGGCAACTCGGGCAACGTACCAATTACTGTTTTGAATCCCGCACCCGGTGGTGGAACTTCTAACGCCGTTAACCTAGTCGTGAACCCATCGATCACTACTATCTCTCCTCCAACAGTACGTGCCGGCGATATCGCCTTCACACTCACCGTCAATGGAACTGGATTTGTTACCGGTACGGTCGTCCGCTTCAACGGCGTCAACAGATCGACGACTTTCGTAAACTCAACAAGACTGACTGCTTCAATTCTGGCGACCGATATAGCCAGCGTCGGGACGTACCCAATTACTGTTCTGACTCCTGCACCGGCCAGCTTGGTCTCCAATGCGGTCAACATCACCGCAATTCCCTCTCTGGGAAATCTCAGTCCTATGAACGCCGTAGTCGGGGGGCCAGCGTTCACGCTAACCGTGACAGGAAGCGGTTTTGTCAATGGCTCGGTTGTAAGGTGGAATGGTAGTAATCGCACTACTACTTTTGTAAACAACACTAAGTTAACTGCGTCCATTACGGCGGCGGATATAGCCACAGTAGCAGCGCGACCGGTGACGGTATTAAATCCTGCTCCGACGAATCTCTCGTCGAATGCAATCAATTTCAATGTTACGAACCCACCGCCTGCGACAGAGTGCGCCAGTGGACCAGACGTGGTTCTTTCGAATCCCGGGTTGATCAATTCCGGCCCCGCGCGCTCGCAGATGTGGCGCACCGACGACAATGTCTGGTGGGGAGCCTTCTCTAACAACACGGACGGAATTTATTTCTATAAACGAAGTACACCGACGTCCTGGGTTCAGGGCCCACTCATCGACGCGAATTTCGTTGCCGGGCTCTTCGTTGCTGGAGCTCCCGACACTCTATGGACCGGTACAAATCTTTTTGTTTTGGTACAGGAGTCGACCACTTTAGCCAAGCTTTACAAATACACTTACACTTCTGCCACTCAAACATTCACGATCGTATCGGGCTTTCCTGTGAATCTGCCGCTAACAGGAGTCGGCACCAGCAGCTCGGGTAAGACTTACGGCACACTCGCGATTGAGCAAGACAGTACCGGCAAGCTGTGGGCAGCATATACGGGTGCGGGGCTTGGTGGTGACGGCACAGTTCGAGTTATCTCCTCAACCTCAGCTGACCACAGAACATGGGATACGACTGGTGTCGTCCTTGAGACCGGCATATCGACGCTTAAGACCGAAGGGTCAACAATCGTACGCTTCGGAAACAAGATCGGGGTCGGTTGGTCCAACCTGAATACCAACGAGGACGGTTTCCGATTCCACACAGATGGCGATCCGGCCGCAACCTGGAGCACCAAGGAAGTTATTGATTCCGGTCTGGGACCTGAAGGAACGGGTGGAGTGTCGGCGAAACAGATGACCATGAAAGCCCATCCAGATGGTCGCATATTCCTGGTGGCCGACGACAACGATGGGCTCAACAACCACCTGCACTTGTACATCAGAAGCATTGCCGGAGTCTGGGGAAATAAGACCCTGGTCGTCAACGACTTCAACGCCATGCCTTCAAAACCAGTGTTGCTTCTGGACACTGACAATAGTACGGTCCATGTCATCTATAAAGATGGCGCCCTGACCACTAACGGTCTAAGCGGTCAGACATTCATCACTCAATCGTCGATGACCAATCCGGCGTTTAACCCGCCCTGCCTGTTCATCGACACCTCAGACGACAGCGTTCTTTCAACCAGTAACCCGACCTCTACGAAACAGACAGTGAACGCAGTGTCCGATTTCATGGTTGCTGTCAGCACTGGCAAGACAGGCAATCGCATTCTCGTTAACTCTGTCGATCTCACTCCGAATGCTTTGACCATCTTCACCGTTTCGCCGAAGGAGGCAACTGCGGGCGAAGCGACTTTCACGTTGACGGTAAATGGCAAACTATTTGTTAGTGGCTCAACTGTTCGCTTTGCGGGAGTAAACAGAACCACAACATTTGTGAATGCAGGCAGGGTGACAGCATCCATTCCAAACACGGCCATAGCCGCCGCCGGTACCTATCCGGTTGTGGTTCGAAATCCTGGACCAGTTGATTCAAATTCGAAAGACTTTATCGTTACCTCAACTAATCCTGTACCTGACCTCAATCTGATCTCTCCAACCAGGGAGCTTGTCGGAAGTCCGCAGATCACAATGACTTTAAATGGCACGGGGTTCCGTCGCACTTCCGTGGTTCGATTCAATGGAGTAAATAAGACCACTACTTACATCAGCGACACGCAGTTGACGGCAACTATACCTGCTTCAGATTTCCTGGTGCCTGGTCCATACCCGGTGACCGTCTTCAATCCAACACCTGGCGGAGGAACTTCAGCCGTAACCAAGCACACTACGTTCTTCGTGGAACCGCCCTGTGCAACCCCGGCGCCGATCTCATTTCCAGGCATCACTCTGTTCAATACCAACAAAGCGCAGATGTGGTACAACGACGGTTTCTGGTGGGGCGCCTTTTCCGACAACATCGGAGGTGTCTATTTCCACAAACAGAATGGTACCAGTGCATTTACGAAAGGAGCACTCATTGATGGAAACTTCAATGGACGTCCCGACGTCATGTGGAATGGTACTAACCTTTTCGTCCTCGTTTATGAATTCAATACCCAGGCGAAGTTCTACAAGTACACCTACAATCCTGCCACGGATGTCTACACCATAGTCTCCGGCTTCCCGGTGACTCTGCCACTGATCGGTATCGGCACGGGTACGTCAGCGTCTGCAACTGGGTCGATAACTTTCGCACAGGACAGTACGGGAAAGATCTGGGCAACTTATCCAGGAACAGGTCCAAATGGCGATGGCAACTATCGAGTAATTTGGACCACTTCTGCCGATCACAAGACCTGGGATACGAACGGCTTCATTCTCGCGACCGGAGGAGCTCTTGCCACTCAGGAAGTTACTAACATTGTGCACTTTGGTGGCAACAAGATTGGTATCGCGTGGTCGCACCAGCTAAATCCTGTTGAAGATGCATTCCGATACCACGTCGATGGAGATCCTGAAAATGTCTGGAGCACAAAAGAGGTCATTGATTCCGGACTCGGAAACGAAGTGGGCATTGGTGGTGTCGCTGACAATCACGGAAGTATGCGAGCTGCACCGGATGGACGCATTTTCCTCGTCGCAAAAGATAGCGACGACGTCGGATACCTACACCTGTACGTTCGCAGCGCTGCCGGAGTCTGGGGACCGCCAGTCCTCGTGGATATTGATCCACACGCGCAAACTACTCGTCCGTCTCTAGCGCTCGATCTGGAAAACAGCGAAGTTTACGTACTGTATGCCGACGCGTCCACATCACTCATGTATTTGGGTCATACCAGCATGGACACGCCGAACTTTGGACCACCATGTCCGTACGTTACGCAGGCCGCGGTTTCGGACTCGACGACTAGCAAGCAAAATCTAAGAGCAAGTATGGGATTCATGGGAGCCGGGAGCTCGGGCGGCGCTACGAGTGCCATCTATATCAATCCAATTACGCTTGCGACTGGAAGTGGTAATTCTCCGATCCTGACAAGTCTTTCGCCCGCAGCTGCCGGGTTGAATGGACCATCGTTTGATCTGACCGTGAATGGTTCCAACTTTGCTAGCAACGCGGTGGTCTACGTCAGTGGAATTGATCGTCCCACGACCTTCGTCAGTTCAACTCAGCTTAAAGTGCGTATCTTTGCAACCGATATCGCAGCCCTGGGGTCGTTGCCTGTCTCAGTTATGAACCCGAAAGGCGGATCATCAGCTGCGGTGAATCTGATTGTGGGTGCGGCAATTACCAGCCTTGTTCCCGACAACATCCTTGCGGGTTCAGCTCAATTCACGCTGACCGTTAATGGTGGAGGGTATGTCAACGGCACGACAGTGAACTTCAATGGTGTCGCACAGACCACAACTTTTGTGAACGCGAATCAAGTGACTGCGCAAATTCCAGCATCGAGCGTCGCGACTGCCGGCAGCTATCCGGTAACGGTGACGAATCCTGGTGGTTCTCCTTCACCACCAATGAATTTCACAGTCAATAACCCGGTACCAACATTGGGATCGCTATTCCCGACGAGCGCTGTTGCCGGCGCCGGTGGGTTCACTCTCACGGTTAACGGCACAAACTTCACGAGCGGCGCAGTTGTTAACTTTAATGGACTGGCCCGTGCCACAACATTCGTAAACAGCACACAACTGACCGCCCTAATCCTGGCTTCGGACGCCGCTCTAGCAGGCACTTTTCCGATCACTGTTAGCAATCCAGTGCCGGGTGGTGGAACCTCAAACATTCAATCATTGACCGTTACTAATCCTGTTCCCGGAACAATGAGCCTGACTCCAACGACTGTACTCGTTGGTGGCGGCAGCTTTATTTTGACTGTGAATGGGACGGCCTTCGTGAATGGTGCAGTTGTCCGCGTGAATGGTATCGACCGGGCGACAACTTTCGTAACCGCAACACAGCTTACTGCCCAAGTCCTCGCGAGCGATGTTCTGGCGGTTGGTTCGATACCAATCACTGTGTTCAATCCATTGCCTGGTGGTGGAATTTCAAACGCCACAATTCTAACTGTTCAGAACCCCGTTCCTGTTTTGACCAGTATCTTGCCAGCTTCGAAGACTGTAGGTGATGCGGCCTTCACCTTGACCGCCAACGGCTCGAGCTTTAATAGCAGTTCAATTGTCCGGTTAAATGGAATTGATCGGGCGACAACGTTTGTTAGCCCAACACAGCTCACTGCACAAATTCCGGCAACGGATCTTCTGAGCGCAAGCTCACTTTCGATTACTGTCTTCAATCCAGCGCCGGGCGGCGGTTCATCGAGCGCTTCTACACTGACTGTTAACAATCCGGTGCCCACTTTGACCGCCATCGATCCATTGGCCACCGTTGCTGGCGCACCCGCTTTCACGATGAATTTGACGGGCACAAACTTCAATAACAGTTCTGTAGTCCGGTTCAATGGTTCTGCTCGAACCACAACATTCATCGACTCTACGCATCTCAGTGCTCAGATCACCGCCGCCGATATACTCGCGACTGGTGACTACCCAATCACCGTCTTCAATCCAACTCCAGGGGGCGGGACTTCTTCTGCGAGTATTCTGTCTGTAAGCAACGAAGGACCAGTATTAACAGGTATCCTGCCTGTCTCAAAAAACGCTGGTGACACCGGTTTCGACTTAACGATTATTGGTACTGGCTTCAATAACAGTTCTGTTGCTCGCGTCAATGGCGTCAATCGCACGACGACCTTGGTAAACAATACGCAACTCACCGCACAGATTCCGACCTCAGATTTGGTGGCGGGCGGAAATCTTACAATCACTGTTTTCAATCCACCTCCAGGCGGTGGCATCTCTAATCAATTAACTCTTCCAGTAAACAATTTAGTTCCGACGCTCGGCACTATTTCGCCTACGAGCAAGACAGCAGGAGATCCGGCTTTTGTACTGACAGTTAACGGGACAAATTTCAACCCGAGCTCGATCGTGCGCTTCAACGGCTCAAACAGAACGACGACCTTTGTTAGCGCAACGCAATTGACAGCTCAGATTCCTGCAACCGATGTTGCAGCGGGTTCTTCACCCTCGATTACTGTCTTCAATCCTGCTCCTGGTGGCGGAACGTCGAGTGGGATCACGCTTACAGTCAATAACCCTGCGCCCACTCTGACCGGTATTGCTCCGGCGGCGAAGCAAGTCGGTGACGTGGCCTTCCAATTAACTGTGAACGGCACCAATTTCAACAGCAGTTCTGTTGTGCGGCTGGGTGGCTCTAACAGGACTACAACGCTGGTCAGCGCTACTCAATTGACAGCGCAAATTACCGCAGCTGACTTAACGTCGGCAGGGACATTCCCAATTACAGTGCTCAATCCAACACCTGGCGGTGGGACGTCGACGAGCATCGACCTGGTGGTAAACAACAACATACCAACGGTCACAACTATCTCGCCGAACAGCAAACAAGCCGGCGATCCAGCATTCGTTCTCACGGTAAGTGGGACGAACTTCATAAACGGTTCGGTGGTTCGCGTCGGTGGCAGTAATCGAACTACGTCGTTTGTTAGTGCGACCCAATTGACAGCTCAAATCACCGCCTCGGACATTGCCGGCGCCGCTACACTGCAGATCTCGGCCTTCAATCCGGCTCCGGGAGGCGGCGCATCAAGCGCGGTCGATCTCACCGTCAACAATCCCGCGCCAACGGTCACTAGTTTGAATCCAACTGGTGGGACCGTGGGTGGACCAGGATTTAGTTTGACCGTTAACGGTACTGGTTTCGTCTCTAACTCGACAGTTCGGTTCAACGGGAGCAACCGTACGACCACGTTCATTAGCAGCACGCAGGTAAGTGCTCAGATTCAATCGGGAGACTTGGCCAGTCAAGGCGACTTCCCAATCACAGTTGTGAATGCCGCACCTGGTGGTGGAACCTCCAACGCCGTGAACCTCAACGTAGCCATAAACAATCCACAGCCGACACTGAGTAGTATTACTCCGTCGTCAACGATAGCGGGAAGCGCAGCTTTGACTCTCACGGTCAACGGTACTGGATTCGTAAGTAATTCGGTCGTGCAATGGAATGGACAGAGTCGGCCCACTAATCTGGTGAGTGGAACACAGCTGACTGCGCAGATTACAGCTGCTGATGTAGCCGTGGCGGCGTTGGTGCCAGTAACCATCTTTAATCCAACTCCTGGTGGCGGCACATCAACGGCAACAAATTTCACTGTCTCAATTAACCCAAGAACGCTGAGCATTGGTAACGCAAGTGGTTCGGCAAATGGCACAGTAACGATTCCAATTCAGATCACTGCTGTCGGCAACGAAGCCGCGTTCGGGTTCAGTATCAACTTTGATCCGACGTTGCTAACCAATCCTCAGGTAACGCTAGGTAGCGATGTACCGGGTGCTTCGCTAAACGGGAACGCAAATCAGGCAAACCTGGGCCGGTACGGAATTGCCCTTGCGCTGCCGACGGGCCAGAGTCTTGCACCCGGTGCTCGTCAAATCGCAAACGTTACTTTCAACACTAATTCCGTCGTCTCTCAAACTGTTACTCCGGTGAGCTTTGGCGATCAGCCAATCGTGCGAGAAGTTGCAAATTCTTTGGCGGAAGCTTTACCCGCCGCTTACAGCCCTGGGTCTGTCACGATCAGTCTGGGATTTGAGGCGGATGTCGCGCCACGACCCGGAGGAACAAACAACGGAACAATATCGATTTCTGATTGGGTTCAACTTGGACGTTTCTCAGCAGGCCTCGACGTGCCTGACGCGGGCAGTGAGTTTCAAAGAACCGACTGTGCTCCTCGAAACACAATGGGTAATGGCAGCATCACAATCTCGGATTGGGTACAAGCGGGACGTTATGCATCAGGATTTGATCCAGTGTTAGCCGCTGGTGGACCAACTGGGCCACAACCACTCGGTGCAACCCTGAATACCGTGCAAGCCGAGCGCAACCTCAGCAAGTCAGCTATCACAACTGCAAAGGCAAACACGGCTAGCACATTGCGACTCGTGAGCTCCGGCATAACGAATGACTCCCGCGCTTCCATAAGTCTTGAGATTGATGCCCAGGGCAACGAGAATGCGATGAGCTTCAGCTTGATGTTCGATCCAACGAAATACGATTTTGTCTCGGCAAACACGAGCGAAGAACTGCGACTTGCGACGCTACAGGTTAATAATCTGGAAGTAGGCGAGGGTCGTCTTGGTCTTGCGCTGGCGTTGCCGACCGGAAGGACTTTTGGGATTGGTACGCACCAGGTGGTGGTACTTACTTTCGAACTTCGAAAGGCGGCTGCGGAGACGAGGTTATTTACCTTCGCGGACCGGCCGGTCAAGCGAGAGTTGGTCGACGTCAATGCAAATGTAATGAACACTCGATTCGAGGACCTGGACTCGGGGCTCAATCCGCTTGAGGATCCTCAATTCTTCGTAGCTCAACAATACCTTGACATCCTGAACCGTGCGGCTGACGCCAAGGAGTTGGAGTATTGGACCAACCAGATTCAGAGGTGTGGAAGCGACGTTCTTTGTCTGAACCGTCAACGGATTGCCGTAAGCTCTGCGCTTTTCGGTTCACCGGAATACCAACGCACTGGCTACACGATCTATTTGATGTATAGGGCAGCTTTCGGGAGACAGCCAACACGCGATGAATTTCTCGCGGATCGAAATCAGCTTATCGATGGTCCGCAACTGGCTGCCAGCACAGTGGAATTCGCCAGACTGTTCGTTCAAAGGCCGGAGTTTCGTCAAGCTTATCCGGAAACACTTACAGCTCGTGAGTTCTCTGCGAGGTTATACCGGATGGCGGAACTACGAGGCCTCTCAGCTGCACAAAGAAAAGGGGTCTTCGCACTTGCTGATAAGCAACAGGATCGTAGTCAGGTCCTGTTGGATTTGATTCAGAACAAAACACTCCGATCACGCGAGTACGAGAGTGCCTTAACTCTAGTGCAATACTTTGTGTACTTGAAGCGCGAGCCGGACCCGGCAAGCTACGAAGTTTGGTTGAGCTTGCTGAGCAGTAAGAAATCTGCCGCGTACCAACAGCTGTTCTGCTCGTTCATCAATTCTCAGGAGTATCTGAAAAGGTTTAGCGTGATCGTTCCCAACTCGGCTCCAGGATGCGGCCCTTGAGACTCCGGAACTTGCGATCCGGCCCCGACAATACTGCGATCAACGAGCGAATGAAGTTAGCGAATCAGGCGAATTAGGTGAAATCAACGCAAGACAAGCATCGCTGTTCTCACTAGCATTTCACCTCGATGAGGTCAGGTCATCGACCATCGTCATCGATCATTTTTCAGCGTGGTCTAGGGAAGGAAGCATGTATGCGAACTGATAGGAAAAGTATATTCGCGATTTCAGTTCCCATCGCCGTCTTGATCCTGGTACTGGCCCTCGTCTTCATGCCACATCTGGCTTCGGGGCAATGCCCAACAATGTCTGATGAAGGCTCGACTTTTGGCATTACTCGTTTCAATGCTGTCAAGGCTCAAATGTGGTACAACGACGGACTCTGGTGGGGGGCCTTTTCCGACAACGATACAGGTATTCACTTCTACTCATTTCCAAACAATGCGGCTACCCAGGGTCCAATCATCGACGGTAATGTCCTTGGAATCCCAGATACACTTTGGGATGGAACAAATCTGTTCGTTGCGGTTTGGAAATCGGTATCGCTAGCCACTCTCTACAAGTTTAGTTACGACTCAGGCACACAAACTTACACCTTACGCCCCGGATTCCCAATCAACCTGCCATTGAACGGCAGTTCCACATCAGCCATCGTTTTGGACAAGGACAGTACCGGTAAACTATGGGCCACTTACACCGGCACCCAGGGCGGCCTATCTGACGGCAATGTTAGAGTCATCTGGTCAACTTCGGCGGATCACACAGCCTGGGATACAACGGGATTCGTACTTGAATCGGGTCTCGTTCCTAATACTCTGGAGATTTCAGCAATCACTCACTTTGGCGGTAACAAGATCGGCGTCGTCTGGTCCAATCAACCCGCAAAACAGATCGGTTTTCGTTTTCATACCGACGGACAAGGTGAGACCAGCTGGAGCACCAAGGAGATCATCGACTCAGGAATTGGGCCAAGAGGTCTTGGACCCGTTGCGGACGACCACTTGGCAATTAAACCAGCGCCTGATGGAAGGCTATTTTTGGTCGCAAAGGATAACGACAACGATGGGACACCGGCACATGCCACCGAAGGGCGATTGTGGCTATACATTCGGACCGCCGCCGGCGTGTGGGGTCAAAAAACGATAATTCAGCCAGACCTGAGCCAGCAACCTACTCGCCCTGTCTTACTGCTCGACACAGCTAACAATGAAGCGTATGTAATTTATAGTGACGCATCTCCGAGTGGCAGCGGAAGGAGTTTCATTGCGCATACGAGCATGACTACTCCATCTTTTGATTTTCCCTGCGTTTTCACGATCACTCCGACAAGTAACCCAACTTCAACGAAGCAAAATGTGAATCCAACGATGGGGATTATGGCAGCCGCCAGTACGGGCGCAACTGGTAGCAACGACATTATTTTCAGAAGCGTCATCCTGCCAGCAGCCGATAATCCGGTACCCGTAGTCGGCAGTCTATCTCCGTCAAGCACGTCCGCAGGAAGCGCAGCGTTCACCTTGACGGTCAATGGCACTGGTTTCGTCAGCAACTCTGTCGTTCGCTGGAATGGAGCGGACCGCACCACCAGTTTCGTAAATGACACTCAAGTCACGGCCCAGATTGCGGCCGCGGACGTCAGCTCCTCAGGAAGTGCTGCAGTTACTGTTTTCAATCCAGCTCCAGGCGGTGGACTATCAAACTCGGTAAACTTCAGCATAGCGGCCGGAGGATTCGAAGGGGACGTTTCTCCTCGACCAAACGGCAACAATAGTGGAAGCGTTTCGATTTCCGACTGGGTGCAGGTAGGTCGCTTCGCGGCTGGCCTCGATACCCCAGCCGCCGGAGGTGAGTTTCAGCGAGCTGATTGCGCGCCAAAGAACACTCTGGGAAACGGTTCTATTTCAATCTCAGATTGGGTGCAGGCTGGGAGGTATGCAGCTGGTCTGGATCCTGTACCGGCGGCGGGTGGACCAACAACGCCTGGCGGTTCAGCGCCTCAACCAGAAGCAAATACCGCTCAATCTTCGGCGGTATTGCAGAGGGTTCTTCTTGTGGGCCAACGCAGTACCTCAGGATCGCTCCAACTCTTACCGAGCCTTCGAGGAGACGTAACTAATTTTGACAAGCTGCTACCGTTAAGTTCGGTAGCTAAAACGTTTTGACCGAAGTCCGCGAAAATAGCTAAACATCAGACATGTGATTGCCTACTTTTCTCACCTCCGCGTGGCTCATTGTCCTTTAGGGACGGCGACAACGTTGGCGCAGCTCACGTCGTTCATAGGCATGAGTCCAGTTTCCGTAACTACAAAAAAGTCAAACGCAAGGGAACGCAGAAAGTCGACTGCGGCGGTCGCCGGTCGGTTGAAAGACTTGGCGCAGTGCTCATTGATTTCAAACAAGATCACCGGGAAATGGGAAAGTGTTCGCCTCGCCCCCTGGAAGACTTCCAACTCTCCACCTTCAACATCACACTTTATGAAGTTAGGAGCAGGAAGATTGAGGCCATCCAGCGGCTCGACACTTACAGAAATCTCTTTGGCATCTTGCCGCGTCCACTCGCGCAAACTCGCCATCGTGTGGTCCCGGGGAACATAAAGCGTTTCAATTCTTCGTTCCCGCCCAAGACCGACCGGCCAAAACTCAACATTCCCTAGAGTCTGACAAGTTCGTTGTAAAGGTAGGTGCAGAGCCGGATTGGGTTCGAAAGCAAAGACTTTACCTGTTGGTCCGACGAGCGATGAGAGGTAGGCAGTGTGCAATCCCATGTTCGCCCCAATGTCATAAACGATATCGCCAGGGCTAACAAAGTCACGCATCACCCCGCGTTCATTATTTTCCCAGGTCTCAAAGTTCAGTTGCAACCAACTGCGACAAGTCGGAAGGCGGAGATCCATGAACAACTTTAAGTCGCCCACTCGCACCGGTGCACACTGGAGCAAACTTGAACGCTGAGCCAGAAAATTGATGGTGCGGTCGCCACCTCGAAGATTGATTGATTTCCGAAGAAGCGAACCTACGAGATCATTAAATGCCATTACTTTGAACTAGTCTGCCGGGGCTCAGGACCGAATACGCCGAATCTACCACTCTAACTAGATGTTCTCAACAGGTTGGGAAGTCAACTTCCTATATTGTTACTAAACGTAACAGAGTGACAGATCGTCCTGGCAAAACTTCACTCAACTCTTTTGAAACTGGCCCATTTCGAGGCTCATCCCGGACGGAACGCTTGTTGCCAAACAGGATTGCCAGGACGAGGTTTGTCTTAGTTCCAGCTTAGCGCTCTTCTTCGGAGGTAGAGACCAAAATGAATCGCAACGGCAGAGCAGCAATCAGGAAACAGAACGGATTCACGATCATGCAAATGGTCGTCACTGTAGCGCTGATCGGTATCGTAAGCGCCTTTGGGCTTATTGGCATCCGCAACGCACGCGCCGAATTCCGTCTCCAAAACGCTGCTAGATTGTTCGCGTCTTACGTCGAAAAGGCCCGCGCTGACTCTATCCGGCGACACGCTGCCCCCGGATTAGAGTCGTCAGTTGAAACCTTCGGAGAAGGTACCACCCAGTACGTAGTGACGATGGATTGGGGCTCAGGTACGGTCGAGCCACGCACATTTCAACTTGATTCAGGGTTGGATATGGGTGTGGTCGCTAAAAAAGTCACATTTAACTGGCGTGGCAGGATTGCAGAAGCATGGGTGTTTCAGATCAGGAGTCAACAATTAGGCAAGAACTATCCAGTTGACGTCTCGGGATCTGGGGACATCACGGTTGGAGAGCAACACTTCCCCGATCAAATGATCGCGGCGATCGATTTAAGCACCGTCGGCGGAGACGTTGCGACCCCTACGCCAACGCCGGTCTTAGACTCGCCTCCTAATCCTGATGCAACACCAACACCGACACCGACACCTATTCCTACTCCCACACCGACACCCAGCAACGGCAATGGAAATGGAAGCGGCAACGGCAACGGAAATCCGACACCCACTCCGACTGCGACTCCAACTCCAACTCCAACGCCCAATCCAGATCCTAATGCCACACCTACGCCGACACCGATGCCACAGTGCCTGCTCACTGTCAGTCCGAACTACCTGGACTTGAGCCAGAGCGATCCGACAAAACTCACCGGAACGGCAACGATTACAGTAGTTAATGGTTTTGGCGTTCGCACTCTGAGCGCAGCGCAAGCTGGTAACGGAAATAGTCTGGTGGTTGGACTATCGCTAGTCCGAATTGATGGAAACGGTTCGAGTTTGATCTCAATCACCACGAAGCACGGTGCGGGAAACCGCGGAGTGTTCAACGTCGAAGTATCAGGCAGCCCGTCATGCGGCTCGACTCAAATACTCCAAGTGTCAGTAAGTAACTGAAAGGCGGCCCCATATGTACCTCAGACTTAGCAAACCCAACCTCGATACACGGGCAAGCCTTCGTTCTGATCAAACTGGCTTCACGATTCTCGAGACCACGATTGCTCTGGTCATCCTGATGATCATTGGACTGGGCATTGCCTCGCTATTTCTCTTTGCTACTCAGGCAAATGCCAGAGCCGACGACCGAGAACTTTCAATAGCGATCGCGCAGAAGAGAATGGAATGGATGAGAACTATTCCCTTCACTACGCAAACGCGCTCTTTAGCATTCTCGTATCCGAGTGGCGGGTTGGCGGCGACCGCCACGACCGGAGTTACTGAAACGGTCCAAAGCGCAGGTCGCAGCTATCAGATCAATACCGTTATTCAAGACCTAAGCTTTGTTCCCGCTGGAAACCCGGACGCCGGCGCACCGACTTCGAAATCGATCCGGCTATCTGTCACACCACTGGGCGTTAAATCGTTTGGGACCATTACCATCTACACACAACGATCAACGCAGGTCGTTGGCAATTTCTAGAGCATTTATCAAAGCGAGGACATATGAGCCCGTCGATTAAAAATAAACCCAGTGCCGGCTTCTCTTTGCTGGAACTGTTAATCGCAATGACCGTCAGCATGGCCTTGATGGTCGCCGGAACGACTTTACTAACAAATGCTCTACGTGTTCGTGCTCGTGAGAATCAGAAGTCTGACGCGCTCGCGGACGCGCAACGCGCCCTCAATATCATGTCGCGCGAAATAGCAAACGTGGGATTCAACCTGACCAACAACGGTATTGTTGCAGCTGATTCCAACAGTAATAGAATTCGAGTTCGCTCAAATCTCAACCGGTTTGACCCAACAGCATTTCCTGCATCGCAAAATGATGTAATAGATGAAAATGAGGACATCACCTACTTCATCAACGAAGCCGATAATACAAAATACCTGGCGCGACACGACAAATTTGGAAGCCAAAGCACGGTCCTTGCGAACCGGGTCGACTCGATGAACATTCATTACTTCGATCAACCTGTCACTTATACAGCCCCATCAAATGGAGCTGACATAACGAACGTGTCTGCCTCCGAGGTTTCTCCATCTGCCGCAAGATATATTGTGATAGCCGTTTCAGTCACTCTTGACGCAGTGGGAGCTCGAAACACGCCCGGCTATCAACCAGGATATACAGTTCTGCTCTGCTCCGATGTAACTCTGCGCAATACTGAATTGTGGGACTACTAATTAATCGATTCATGGACGAGGTCTTGATATCAATGAGATTCGAACAGCACAAAGAGTTTTTCGATAACCGATCGGGCGAGCGAGGTGCGGCGCTGGTCACGGTTGTTCTCCTTTCGATGTTGTTATTAGCAGCCGGAGGAAGTCTGATCTTAACGACGACCATGACCGGTATCACTGCCGGCGATTCGATCGCTGAGAGTCAGGCTTATTACGCGGCCGAAGCCGGTGTGGCGCGAACCTTAGAAGTTCTAAAAGGAAACGTACAATCGAATCCCGCGGGCACGCGCGCTTCTTTTAAAAATATAGTATGTACGCCGACTCTCTGGACTGCTACGTCGGGGAGTGTGGTGAACATTTCACCGGATGGTAGTACGAAGTTTCAGGTGCTATCCATTAGTGACCCAGATAACTCGGACCTCTTAACCAATTGCCCGCTCGCGACCTATAAACCGAACCGTCTATTAATTCATGTCGTGGGCATTGGTCCAAGGGCTGGTCGAAAGAACATGGAGGTTGTTGTAAACCGCTACACGCTCGACTATCCAGTAAAGGCTACGGTCAGCCTCCCCAATACATCCGGAAACCCCATCTCGTTTGATCTCGGTGGTAGTAACGTAACTTCAACTTCCGGTGAAGATGCCTTTGGAAGCGGGGCACCTCCGCTAGCCGCATATGCAGTAGGGAATAGCGACTATAACACCGTCAATAACGTGATCGACGGCTGCCTGCCGGACGGCACAAATTGCAGCGGCAGTGGACCAAACGTTTATCCGGCTGATCCGCTGGTATTAACAAGCGGAAATTCGCCAAGCTTTTTGCAATCGGTCACAACTGCACGACAGTTTCTGTATGGAACAGAGGGCATGATGAATGCCGCGATAAACCAGGGACGCTACTTTACCAGTGGCGCTGCCGCCATCAGCAGTACGAACAGCCTGGGCGCCAACTTACCTGACGGAGCTTTTACGTTCGTGGATGGTGATCTGACACTTGGACCAGGCAATCCTACGGGCCAAGGCACGTTGATCGTCACCGGCACTCTGACGCTTGATGGTAACTTCAACTTCAATGGCGTAATCATGGTGTTAGGTGGCGGAACGGTTGTTAGAAGTGGCGGAGGTAGCGGGAATATTTATGGTGCGGTGATAGTTGCAAAGTTTGCGAGAACAGGCTCGGACAGCGACCAGTTTCAGGCTCCAGTATTCAACACATCAGGCGGCGGTACAGCAAACATTCAATACAACTCCGATGCGGTAGACAGAGCAAAATCGGTGGGCGGTCACTCGATCGCCGGCGTTCGCGAATACTAAACTCTCACAGTTTGAACGCTGGGTGTCCGCGCCGAACAGTTTGGTGATTTGTATTTGACCACTCGATTCTCTGCGTGACTCTGTGTCCGTGCTGAATCGATTTTTTGGTCAGCCGCGCAAGGATCGTAGCTGAAGCCTGCCCTCCTAAAACAACTGCAAAACACACTCGATCGGCGGCTTTAACTCAAAAGTCTTCGGGCCTTCGATTCTCCGCTTTGCCGCGGTCCAATCCTCGCATTTTCAAGTGTCTTACAAGGCTCGTCAAAGTACAGTGGCATTCAAATCCCTCAACCAAATCAAGCATCACTGTACGCAAAAAGTATGACGGAGAAATGTGCAACTGACTCAAGAGTTCTCGAATCATAACTCTGGTTTTGCCCGATGTTTCGACTATTTAGAACCCCCGATTGCAAATCAGCAATTTCATCGTGGAGACCTGATTATGAATATGCGTAAAAATACTTCGCCCTTCTTCGCAGCTTTAATGTTATTGCTTTCCCTCTTTTCGGTTGCAACAGCAAAATCACACAACAACAATTTCCCCAATATTGATATCGACAATTTTGGACAGATGGACGAGAGTTTTTTCCGCGGAGCCCGACCCAAGCCGAAAGACCTTAAAGCGCTGGCAGCGCTCGGAATCACTACAGTTATAGATTTAACTGACAATTCAATGGAACGTGAAAAGCCAGCCGTTGAAGCCGCCGGCATGCGCTACGTCAATATACCAATCGTCGACAAGACTTATCCCAGCATGGACCAGGCTAACGAGTTTCTGAAGGTCATTAATGACCCGGCCACCGGCAAGTTCTACGTTCACTGTGCCGGCGGGCGACATCGGACGGGAATTATGGGAGCGGTATACCGTTTCAATCACGATGGCTGGAACTTTGACCAGGCGTACGCTGAGATGAAGCAGTACGACTTCTACACTAGTAATGGTCACGGCAAGCAGCTCGACTTTATTAAAGATTACTGGCAGCGATTTCAAACAAGCCACGCGACTGCGAATACGAACGCTGCAGCCAATAAATAAGAAGGCGGGGCTGCCTAAGAGATGGCCCCGCTTAAACTTCACCCGGCTTTCTCTCCCGATCTAAACGCTTTAAAGGTTATTGGGCATGAGTGACGTCGTCAGCCCTTGCTGGCTTCAGGAGCCGCACGCTTCGACGCAGCGGGTAAAACGACGTCTCTCTAGGATAAGGGCGGGTAACTCAACAGGGCAATTCTGAGATAGCCGCCTTTATCTGCAACTCAGAGGGTGCAAATAGTTAACTGTGATCAATCACCGCGCCGGCGCGAAACTAGTAAGTTGCCGACCGCGATTTGCACGGGAGTGTTGTTTTGGTTCAGGGTTGTTGTTCGGATTTTGATGAAGCCTTGCATTGGACGCGACCGTGAGTCTCTGATTTCAAGTACTTCACATTCCATGCGCAACTCATCACCCGGCCTGACGGGTGAGGGCCAGCGGAATTCTTCAAAGCCAAGTCCGATTATCCCTCCAGCAGGTTTGAGGTCACTAGCGACCAATAGTCGCATGGTCATCGCTGCAGTATGCCAGCCACTTGCAGCGAGGCCACCAAACAAACTATCAGTTGCAGCTCTCGCGTCAAGATGGAATGGCTGCGGATCGAACTCCGTCGCAAACCTCTTGATACTATCCTCGGTCACTTGCAACGGGCCAGCGTGAAAGATCTGTCCGATTTTGAAATCTTCCAGGTAATGTTTAATCATTTGTTGTGGTTAATAAGGTGATTGAGATCGCCGACATCCTTAAAAGTTGGACCAAACCAGATCAACTCAAATTCAGGAAATTCCTGATCTCTTCGATCGACAAACCGTTCCAAACTCGACTCATATTCTCAACAGTTGTGAAGGAACGTGTCTCCATTCGGTCGATATACAACGTTCCGTTCAGGTGGTCTATCTCGTGCTGAAGGATTCGCGCGTACCAGCCTTCAGCCTCGATCGTGACCGGCTCGGCCCGCTCATTTAGACAGTTGACTGTCACGTCCTGTCCACGCCGAACGAGCCCTGCAAATCCCGCCACACTCAGACATCCCTCAAAGAACTCAACGGTTGAATCTTCTGAGATTTTGATCGTCGGATTAATAATCACGTGGAAATCAACGGGCGATCTTTGACGCTCCGTCAACTGGTCTTCTGAGGCTCCCTGCTGATATTCCTCTCTATCTTCAATGACGGCGAGTTGAATTCCGACACCGATCTGAGGCGCAGCCAGGCCAACACCCGGCGCATCGCGCATCGTCTCACGCATCAGTTCTATTAGCTGTTGAACCGAGGGACTCTTGATTTCTTCCGCAGTAAGTGGGCGACTAGCCAACCTCAATACAGGATCGCCAGCCTGAACAATCTTTAGTTTCATTTGACAGATGATGACACGCTTCACTGGAAATGAAAAAGGCCCCTAACTCGGATCCTGCGTGATGCCACAGAAATTTTAAAATTCTGAGTTTAACGGCTTCGGCCGTGTTAACACATTAGAGCCGAATAGTGTCTGTATAACTTAAAAGACCGGAACTGGAAGTGAGGACCATGCTAACGAGTAAACTTAAGTATTCAATTTTAGTAACTCTTTTCTGCTTTTCCGGACCGCTGGTGGCCCAAACGAACCGGCTGAGAACTATCGAATCATATGCACGCTCTCACGATTTTAGCGGGACGATCGTCGTAAAGAGCAAAACGCAAACGCTTTATGCCCGCAGCTTCGGTTTCGCGAATCGCCAATTCCGAGTCTCAAATACACTCGAAACCAAATACAAGATCGCTTCCATTACAAAGGCGTTCACCGCGGTCCTGATCATGCGACTTCAGGAGCAGCAGAAACTCTCGTTGGACCACACGATCAAGAGTTATCTGCCGAATTACGGGGGATCGGCAGGCAACCAGGTAACGATAAGACAACTTCTGAATCACACAGCCGGCATGCCAAATATTGACCGCGGGTTAACCAGTGCTGATGTCGCTATCAAAAACGGCATTCCTCATTATCAAACACCGCTGACGTCAGATGATCTTCTAACTAGATATTGCAGCGAAGACCTGGTGCACAAACCCGGAGAAACGTTTGACTATAACAATGCTGATTACATTATCCTGGGCAAGATTATTGAACGACTCTACGGCGACACTTATGAGCGGGTTTTAAAGAAAGAGATTCTCGACCCGCTGGGTCTGCACGAATCAGGAATGCTGCATCAATATGATGTCGTGGAGGTGCTCGCTGACACGTACTTCTTCAGGGAAGATTTAAAACGACTGGTAAATGATTTACCCGTCTATATTGAGAATTGGTATGCGGCCGGGGCGATGTATTCAACTGCTAACGACCTGCTCAAGTTCTCTGACGCATTGTTTTCTCGCAAACTCCTGAGCGCAACAGCTCTGTCACTAATGCTCACACCGGGTCTCGATAATTATGGTTTTGGCCTGTGGGTTTATGACAGCACGATCAATGGCAGGAAACATAAAGTAGTTAAGAGACCTGGCCGAATCATGGGTGCGCAGGGCATGCTGTTTCACTTAGTCAACGATGACATAACTATCCTCCTGCTGAGTAATACAGACCGCACTAACCTCGATGAATTTGCCGCTTACATAGCCAAACAGGTTATCGCGAAAGCGACGAGGTGAGATTACAGAACCATGAGCGCAGCGATTGCCTGACCTCGTGTCGTCTCATCAATACACCACAGTCGATGCGCTCCTGGTTCTGTAAGGGTTGCCCTGCTAACTGTGTTCGCCAGTTGGAATGGGGCGCCCACGGAGGGACGCCCCTACAAGTTAGTTGTGATCACAGGTTTCAAGATTGGCGGCGGAAGAATAGGTCAGGCTCGAGTGCGTGACGTTGGTTACACAGAATGTGACTGTCACCGTGCCCGTTGCAGTATTCGTTGTTGTTAAGGTTGCTACGCCACTCGAATTCGTGCTCGCAGAAAGCGACTGATTGATTGAGCCTGAAAACGTTCCAGTGACTGTGGCATTAGCGACTGGATTCCCGCAATTATCCTTGATGGTAACTGTCGCCTGTCCCTTCTTCTTGTTGCCACCACCACTTACTGTTGTCACCACGATCGAATCCACATGAGTGGCATTCGCTGTACACGTCCCACCACCACTGATGTCGCCGTAGATAATGCCGCGGCCATTTGTGCTTACGTACACTCGACCGTAGACACGTGGATCTCCAGTGATTGCCGCACCGGTGAAGCCATATTGATGTTGGTCGTCGTTGATTCTGACCCACGTCACACCACCATCATCCGAACGGAAGAGCCCTCGAACTCCAAAGATCTGAGCACTTGTGTAGAGCGCTACATAGCTTTGTCCCGGAGCTGGTTTGCCGAATCCGATATTATCCGCCTCTTCAACCGTTGTGATTTTAGTAAACGTTGCTCCCGAATCGAGCGAGTGCCAAAGGCCATAGGTGTTGTTCTCGGCGCCGCCCGCTAGCCAGATATCACCTTCGCGGCCGGGGACAGCTTTGAAACGCACCGCACCTTGACTTGGTAATCCGGTCGCGGCCGTGGCGTTGAAGTTGACTCCTCCGTTTGTGCTTACATAGAAAACACCGTCCTTAAATCCGTAGAACTTGTTTGGATTGACGCGGTCAGACTTGACCAAAGCGCCTGCGGCAATGCCGGTTGACGCGGTCCATGCACCGCCACCATTGGTGGTGTAATAGACTCCCGTTCCATCTGGGCTCCAAACGATCTTTCCGGCGCCGCCTGCCGAGACAGCTACATTTCCGCCACCCGTCAGCGTCGAGGGCTGACCCATCATTTTGGTCCAGGTGGTTCCGCCATCGGTTGAAATCGCCCCACTCTGTTCGCAGTTTGCCGCATCACCATTCCCTACTCTGACAACGTAGCTGGGAGTTAGTTCAGCAAAGTCAATGCTGGTGGTGCTTGATAACACCTGGTACATGGTAGCCGGAACGACGTCGAGATTGTCGTGACGAAACCCTCTGATGTCGCCAACCGCACTTAGCAATGGCGCACCACTTGGCGGACTAATCAGATCTAACACAGCAGTCTCTTCCAGTCCCTGGGCCATAACTTTTAAAGTGATTTGACTGGTCGAACCCTGGTCCCAAACAGTTAAGTTCTCACTACCATAAATAGTCGCTCCTGTTCCGTACATGAAGCGGTTCGAATTGAATGGGTCAATCTCGAGGGTTTCTGTCATCCAGCCCAACTTGGGATTGACTTCTGCGCCTGGACGCCCGCCGCCACATAGTGGTGCTGCCGGAAATTGAAGCCAGGGAGCGGCAGTGATGTCCTGGATATAGCGGAATGAACGGTTTGGGTACCGGGTCCAATTCCAGATCTTATTCCACGTAGTCCCACCATCAAGACTGCGCCAGATGATCGTGTCGGGCCACCATGAACTGTATGCTGTCACCATCACAATATTTGGATTCTGGCGATCAATCGAAAGGCCAGCGTATCCAAAGTAATTATCACCATTGGGATCCGGCGAAGACGGGATGGGACTGATCATGGTCCATGCACCAGTTGCGGTGTTGTACTTCCAAACATCACCGTGGCCTCCGTCGTATGGACCACCTTTGTCGCTGGTAGCAATGTACAAGTAGCCGTTTGCAGTATCCAGAACACCTTTGTGCGCGATGAAGCCAGTTGGCTGGCCCGCAAGTCTTTGCCAGCTCGCACCACCATCAGTTGTCCGATAGACAGTGTTCTGCAGATCGGCGACCCCGATGTAGATCGTTTGACTCGCATTACCTGAGGAACCGCTTCGCTTATCGAATGTAACCCACACAATACCCTGGTTATCGGTCAGGTAACCAAATGGGTCCGCTGGATCCTGGACGTAATTTCCGGGGTTCGGAAAATTCGTAACTTTGGACCAGCTAATACCCGCATCGGTGCTTTTCCAGAGACCATTGCCACTCGGCGCACCTAGATAAAGGACCGAACTCTTGTTGGGATCGATGACGAGCCGTTCTCCCATTCCGCGCCCGGGCATGTTACCGCCCAGCTTGAACGGCAACATGGTGCGAGACCAGGTTGCGCCTTTATCGCCTGACCGAAGGATGGCGCCATTTTGCGTGGTCCAATCATTAGTGTAGGTACCGGCCGCTACATATACGTTGTTCGGATTAACCGGATCAGTAGCCAAGCTCACTACGCCAGTTAAATTCCAATCATCCCAACTGATGGAGTCGAGCAGAGGGATCCAGCGTTTAGTAACAGGATCCTGGCGGTACGCACCACCAATATCAGTCCGAGCGTATACCAGGCCAGCCTCGGTTTGATTGAAGATGATGCCGGGCACAAACCCACCACCAACTATTTGCACGTTTTTGAAAGTATAGGATGGCGGGGTTTGAGCAAGAACGACTGAAACGTGGTGACTTAGTCCTGGAAACGTCGTGAAGACTACGGTTAGTGCGGCGAGAACCGTACGTACTTGAGTGGATAACATGAGCTTCTCCTTTAATCTTCCGCGGATGTGGTAAGCGAAAGACATCGCAGACTGTCAGAGGTAAAGAGCGTGGGGGATTCCTACCGATGTAGAGCTACTTCAAACACTTCCTTTCGCAGCGAGAATGCGAAGATTTCAGAAATGTTATTAGGGCGTTGAGTTACTTGAGCTTTGTTTTAGGGCCTGACAGAAAGGCTTTTAGATGGGTCGGAAGAATTTGTCAAGATTCGCGCTAAGTTTTAAGGCCATGAAACAGTTTTAGGTTCGAGCTGAGATTGAACCTGGGCTCAACGAAAAGGCACCCACCATCTCATGGCGACTCTTCGTCTGGGATCCAGTCCGCGACGAGCCTCACTGCGCAGGATAGCTCTCAATCCTGGGGTGAGTTCCCTCTTTGGAATCTCCTCAAATCCGAGTCGTAAATAGAATGGCATGTTCCAGGGAACGTCACGAAAGGTCGTGAGTGTCACTGCTCGATAGCCACGTTTCCAGGCCCACTTGCAGACCTCAGTCACCAGTCGCGTACCAACACCGCGACGACCGTGGTCCGGATGCACATCAATTTCTTCAAGATGTGCCGAGATTGGATCGAACACTTCAACATGGGCAAATCCGATAGGACTCTCACCAGCCAGCGCGACCCAGAGTCGGCCTTCACTTTGAGCCTCTTGTAAATCTTGCTCGCCCGTTGTCTCGTGTAGAACCTCATCGGGCACATAGCCTTCAAAAAGTCTCGCAGCGGCAATTTCTATCGCCCCAATCGAGTGTACGTCGTGCGGTCGAGCATTAATGATCCGGTAAAGATGCTTCATCCCAGGTCACTTATTTTTTGTTGGTGCTATTCAGTCTTGTACTTTGCACCAGGTTTCAGTTGGGCTTTAACTGAGGGAGGAAGATCGTCCTGGTGCTTTAACAGGTTGACCAATTGCCAAATGGACTCATCTGGCAGCAGGTCGCCCCATGCGGGCATGCCAGTATTTCGAATACCATGCTTAATCATCCAGAATATTTGTGACTCGCTGTAATCATGTAGACCATCACCCAATTGTGTAGCAGGAGGATAGAACGACTTCCCCATCAAGGTTGTAGGACCAGCAGGCGTGCCATGACATTGTGAGCAATTTGCCCGGTAGAGTATTGCGGCAGACTTTAGATTGTCTTCAGTTACCTGAACTGGATTAGTTAGATCCGGAGCATGTCTTGCAACAGACGACTGGAGCGCCAGAGGCATCAACCGGGCCTCCAAACTTGAATGATTACCATCCGCGTTCACGGCAACTATTCCCAGCCGCGCAATACTAATGCTCATCAGTATCAGTAAGAGCAACACTGAAAGCACACCCGCAACAAATCTCTTCACGCTCGTCTCCTGAAATCGACCTTCAGTAAATAGGCAGTTTACGGCCGTTTTATCTGGCCTTCTCAATTGTTAATACCACAACTGTAGCGGCTATATTCCCGCACTCTCCATTAACAGCAAAAGAATTATCCGCCGGGGAATAAAAAGCCCGGTCAAGCGGTACTTACAGTTGAGTCGGGTAAAACAACAAGCAGGTGGTGCCCACGCGGAAAAAACTCACGAGCTTTGAGGAAGCAGTCTTACCGCACCTTGATGCGGCCTATAATCTGGCGCGGTGGCTGACCCGCAACGACGCTGATGCACACGATGTGGTGCAGGAAGCATATTTACGCGCCTTCAAGTTTTTCGACGGCTTCAATGGGATCGATGGCCGCGCCTGGCTCCTCGGTATAGTACGCAATACAAGTTACACATGGATGCAGCAAAATCGATCCTCAAGTCTTACTGTTCCTCTGGACGATGAGATCTATGAACTCGAGAGCAACGAGCTGAATCCCGAAGCGCTCTTACTGCAAAGCTCCGACAGCAAAATGGTCCGACACGCACTCGAACAACTGCCTGTTGAGTTTCGCGAAGTAATCGTGTTACGTGAGCTTGAGGAGTTCTCGTACAAGGAAATTGCCCACATCACGGGGTTACCAATCGGCACGGTCATGTCTCGACTCGCCCGCGGTCGCAAGCGACTACAACAAGTGCTGATCAATGAAAAGTACCTGGAGGTTCTACATTGAGTTGCAATACAGCGCAGGCCTTGATCAATGGCTATGTAGATCGCGAACTGGATATTCGTGAAACTACAGAAGTCGAGCGTCACATTAATGATTGCGAACCCTGTAAATGCATCTATCAAAACCAACTGGCATTGCGCTCAGCTTTGCGAGATAGGGCACTCTATTTCGACGCACCGGCAGACCTGCGAAAACGGATTCGTGCGTCGCTGCAAATACAGGCGAAGACCATCAGAAGTCCGCAGGGATTTCGTTGGGGCTGGTCCTTGATGGCCGCTTGCCTGGCTCTATTGATTCTCACCGCAGGTTTGTGGAAGTTTGCACCATCGTTCAGAAACTCAACTACTGATCAACTCGTCGCTCACGAAGTACTTTCGGATCACATCCGCTCATTACAGATGGCTAATCATCTCACCGATGTGCTCTCGACGGACCAGCACACCGTAAAACCCTGGTTCAATGGCAGGATAGATTTCTCACCACCGGTAAGAGACTTTTCCAGTCAGGATTTCCACCTTTTTGGCGGTCGAGTCGGTTATCTAAACAACAGGACGGTCGCTGTCCTCGTTTATCAACGTCGAAGTCACTACATCAATTTGTATCTTTGGCCCGCTGGCACTAATGACGACAAGAAGGCAATTTCAAGCCAGGTCCAGGGTTACAATCTAATTCGATGGACCAACGCCGGAATGAGCTGCTGGGCGGTGTCCGATCTCAATAATGTCGAACTAAACGACTTCGTGAAGCTACTTCAGCAGCCTTAAGGCCCTTTAAGACCGCGCCACTTCCACAAGTTCAGGGCTGCAATGATTTGTCAGAATTAGTTCAAGTCGCTTTCGAGCACGAGACAAGCGAGACATGACAGTACCGATTGGAACCTTGACTACGTCGGCAATTTGCTTGTAGCTGAGCTCTTCAAATTCTCTGAGTACAATCAGTTCACGAAACTCCGCGGGTAGCTTCTCAAGGGCACCCATGAGCAGTTCATGGTCCACTTCTTTAATCAGGGCCAACTCAGGACTGTCGCTCTCCTGAGGCTTATCATATAGGTCCATATCCAGCGTTATCTCTTGCCTATCTACCCGATTGCGACGAATCCATGTGTGACAGGTGTTTCGCACGATTGCAAGTAGCCAGGGACGAATGTCGCCACCGCGAAACCGATCAAAGTAAGTAAAGGCACGCAGGTATGCATCTTGAACAACATCTTCTGCATCTTTGTCGTTCCGCGTTAGCCAGCGAGCCAAATTGTAGGCCGCGGGCAAGTGTGGAACTGCCGCTTCTTCAAAGTCGTGTAGCCGATCTCGCATCAACGTTCTCCTGCGGGCGTCGAGGAGCCTTGTTTGACCTGTGTATTATTCGAGTCCTTACATTTTCTGATTTGTTCAGCGACGAAGAGAGGCGCGTTCACATCCCTCGCACCGCGTCCAAGCAAACTCGTCAGAACCGTAATTCCCTCGCAATCCGCGTAGCTGACGTTCGTCAGATCGATTGTCAGGGTCAGATTTTCATCAAGCACGCTTTCCGCTATTCGTCGCAACAGTTCTGCCCAGAGACCTGAAAGACGACCGTGTAAGTGCAGTGCTATTTCCTGCTGGGATAAAACTGTTCGTGTGATTCTCAACATTCGCTTTTGTCTTTAGATAGCCTGCGTCAAATTAGCTAGCTGATCTCACCTTGAAATCGCAGAACGTCAGAAGGTTCAGCTGATTCTCCCTCATGGGTTGGCCCATACACCTTCACCGCCAGCTGAACCTTCACGCTCGAATGAACTATGGAAGCGGCGCTCCCGGTAATGCATTCTTCGACGACATGGCGGCACTGCCAGCACTTCCATCACCGTCGAACGGCGAAGGAGCGGAACCTGGTAAGCAAATTTCGTCCGCATTAGGATCCGCAAACCAGAAGACGACGTGATTCAGATCCTTGCGAACCCGAACGCCCGAGACCACCTGGCTTGAGAATGCTTCCTGAACTATTGTGTCGACGCGCATTGAGCCGTTCCCAGCTGGGTTGGTGGTAAAGTCGCCGATATACTGAACCGCTCCAAAAGGAGCGACCGGCAGTTCCGTCAGGAACACTGCGAACGTAGTGTTCGGCTGAAGTCCGCTTGCTTTGAGATCGAAAGTATCAACGCCGCGAATCTCTTCTTTCGGAAAAACTGTGACGTCGGCATTAGCATTCGGAAGGCAGTTGGCGATGGCATCAGATGCCGGCACCAGGTTGAACCGCAGAGGCTCTGTCCGTTGAGCATGAACTGGAACCAGTGAAACTAATAGTGCTCCACAAAAACTGACAGTGGTCGCCCATATCAAAAAGCTCCTGGGCTTCAGTTTCGGTCTAAAGGGGAAAATCCTCGACATAAAGCTGGTGAAATTCTTCAAATCTATTCTCCTCATCAAATTTCGAAGCAGACATGACGTGCCACGATTTCTTGGCCTTCAGAGTGACTTCCTTGTTTCGCGACCCAAACTCCCTGGGGGACGGTTTCACGTCAGTTGTTTCAATTGAACTGTGTCGCGCAATCCTGCAGTGCAGATTACGTGCCGCGTTGAAAGGCAATCTCGGTGTTTAGATTTGTTCAGGAAACGGGCTTAAATGAGGGCTAAAGGCTTATGAGCGCGGTGTGGTGGGCCATCAAATCTGGTAGTCACCACTATATGCGGTGGCCCGGACGTTTGAGTCCTAACTTCTGAATTCGGTGTCGTAAAGTATTGGGATGCATCCCGAGGGTTTTCGCTGCTCCGTTCGCTCCCTCGATAACTCCATGAGCATGCTCGAGCACCGCGGCAATGTGAGCTCGCTCAATTTCTTCAAGAGTGGCAAAGGTAGAATCGGCGCTAATCGTCGGGAGGAACGAATGATTGAGAATCTCCGGGGTAGTCGCTGTGGCCACTAATTCATTATCAATTTCCAGTATTGGACCCGAACAAAGGATTAGTGCTCGCTGGATGACGTTTTGGAGTTCGCGTATGTTCCCGGGCCATGAGTAATTAGTGAGCTTCTGAGTGGCGATGGGGGAAATACCATCAATTTTCTTCCCCAGATTTCTGGCGTAACGCGAAAGAAAGAACATCGTCAGAGGGGCTATATCAGACGAACGCTCACGCAATGGAGGCACTTCCAATGGGAAGACATTGAGACGGTAGTACAGGTCTGAGCGGAAGGTACCTTCAATAATAGAATGTTGCAGGTCTCGGTTTGTCGCCGCGATAATTCGAACGTCGACTTTGATCGACTTGTTGCTACCTACTGGTTCAAACTCACGCTCCTGCAAAACCCTTAACAGTTTGACTTGCGTCTCCAGCGGCAATTCGCCGACTTCATCGAGAAAGATCGTGCCGCCGTCCGCAAGTTCAAAACGCCCGATGCGTCTTTCGAATGCGCCTGTGAACGCGCCCTTCACATGACCGAAGAGTTCGCTCTCCACTAGTCCCGCTGAGATGGCGCTACAATTCACTTTTACTAGCGGACGACTCTTCCTGTTGCTGCGGTCGTGGATAGCACGAGCTATCAGTTCTTTCCCGGTACCGGTTTCTCCGTAGATAAGAACGCTGGAGTCCGTCGGTGCGACCTGATCAACTCGCTGTAAAAGACTTAGCAAAGCCGGGCTGTCGCCTACAATCTCTTCAAAGTTGTGAACAGTTCGAATTTCTTCCTGGAGGTAGACGTTCTCTTCTTCCAGTCTCCCTTTCAACGACGCGATCTCCTCGTACGATCTCATGTTTGCGACGGCCAGGGAGACCTGATTTGCCACTTCCTGGAGTAACTCAGCATCAGCCTGTGTGTATCGATCCGTAGCCTCGCTCCACACGGTGAACGTGCCTATGCTGGTGCCTCGCGCCACGAGCGGCACCACGCAATACGATTGAATGCCTTCGGCGACAAGACGCTTTTCACCAGGAGATTGAGGGTTTTTTCTCACGTCACCTTGCATGACCAACTGTTGGTTTTCCAGTACCCACGCAGAGACCAGGGTTTCCTTGAGATCGTATTCTTTACCGATCCGGAAGAACTCAGACTCGTCTCTTCCCTCCATCGAAAGTAATTTCAGAGTGTGGGATTCGGGCTGGTAGAGTAAGAAGGCGGCGCGGTCAAAGGTTACTACTCGCCGAATTGCTTCGTAAGCTGAGGTGAACAAGGCGTCCTGGGTGAGATTGTTGATGACGGCATTGTTAACTTCCAGAAGGGTTTGTTTGCGCTGCTCGCTTTGACGCAAAGCCTCTTCAGCCTTCTTGCGTTCGGTGATGTCGAAGAAAGTGACGACGGCCCCCACGGTCTTTTCGTCGCGGACCAACGGGTGTGACCAATACTCGACTGGAAAACTGCTTCCGTCCTTTCTCCAAAAAACATCATCGTCAACATGCACTCCTCTATTTTCAAGAAAGCCATTGAATATCGGACACTCCTCGATCGGGAACGGGGTACCGTCCTTTCGACTATGATGTTCAAGGGAATGCATGTTTTTCCCGAGTAGATCGTCAGGCGAGTCGTAGCCGAGCAATTCAGCGGTCGCGGGGTTGCAGAACAAGCAGGTGCCGTGTGAGTCGCACCCGAAGATCCCCTCGGCAGCACAGTTGAGCACCAGCCGTGCTCGCTCCTCACTCTTCTGCAAGGCCTCTTCGGCAAGTTTTCTTTCAGTGATGTCTTCGGACAGCGCCATCACGGCAGGAGGCATACTCGCAGATCCCTGCACCAGAGACACGTTGTTGCGGACCCAGAAGAGCGTCCCGTCTTTGCGACGATACTGCTTCTCGATTTGAAACTGTCCGCGTTTCCCCTCCACGAGTTCGGCCATGAGGTTCCGATTCTTGTCACGGATCTCTTCATGAGTAATATCCAGAAACGAAAGTGACGCAAACTCGCTTTCTGTATATCCGAGCATCTTTTGATAGGTGGAATTCGTGGCCAGGAAGCGGCCATTCAGGTCTGTTAAGGCGACGCCGATCGCCGAGTTTTCGAAGACAGACTTCCAGCGCAGGGCCTCAGTTCTCTCTCGCTCGTGCACATCTTCGGAAGGAGAATAAGGTTCGCTTTCTACCTTGGTTGGTCCAACGTCTTCCATCTGCCTCTCAACAACTCTGCCTTGCGACCGAGTGTGTTTCAGAGCAGATTGTAAGTCAAGAGGCCCTAAAGGTGCTTCAGATTTTGGGGCAAATGTCTTTATCTCAATCTACCAACCTGACTTGGGCTACGCAGTGGCGGACTGGGCTCCAGCCCGCCATTTTGCGTTACTTTGTCAACTAATCATGACTGCGCGAGCGTCGAATCAACCAGTGCCAGCGGGCTGTTACTGTTTATGTAGGTTACTTCAGTCAGACCGAGTAGGGTCCGAACCCTGTCAGCAGGCACATCCTTCAATGGACCAGGGGCAGGAGCCGTTCCCGGAGCCGGTTGAGGGAACGCAGTGGATCGCGCCGTGTGAAATGTCACGTTACCCTCAACCTTTTGGAGTATTTGATGGATGTGACCATTTAGGACGGTAATCGATCCGAACCGCTTCAGAAACGACAACGCCTGAGCGCTATCTTCAGTGCCCCAACCCCAGTCGGGATAGATGGTCCACAACGGGATATGCGCAAAGACTACAATCGGCGTGCTGCTTGATAACCCTTTAACGTCTTTCTCCAACCAGGCGAGTTGGTCCTGGCCCAGTTGACCAAAACCACTGCCACCAAGGCCGGTGCCACTTCCCTGCTTCAAGTTAAGTACATTGACCAGTCCAATGAAATGAACACCGTCGTAGTCGAAGCTCTGCCACCCATTCCCCTGGGTGCCTTTACCAAAACGCTCGAGGTAAAGCTTCCCATCATCTGAGAACACATCATGCTCACCCGGCGTAAAATAGACCTGGCTCGACTTTGAGCCTTTCAGAATCTGGGCCGCGGTATCGAATTGCTCGGCCTTTGAAAGGTGCGTTATGTCGCCAGTGTGGATCAGGAATGACGGTGCATCTGACAAAGCGTTTATGTTATTGACCGCTTCTTCAAATGTTTTAGTCGCGTCAGGATTTGGCTCCTTGTTAAAGCCGATGTGACTATCGCTAATCTGAACAAAACTAAACTTGCCCCTGCGACTGCCGGCATGAAGCATACTGCAAGATGTCAGCACGCCAGCATTCATGACCCAGAGAACTCCAGCACCCGCCCATGCCATGCATTTGAGAAAGCCGCGCCGTCCAAGTTCTTCGCCTTCCAACATTCCCTTCTCGTTCTGTGCCATTGTTTCCCCTTTTACTTAACGATTACCTGTCCGATCATTTTCGGGTGCAGCGCGCAAAAATAGCTGAACGTGCCCGGCGAGCTAAAGGTGTAGGAATACTGGTCGTCAGTATCCATTGTCCCTGACCTGAAACGTTTGTCGTTTTCGTCTACCGTGTGCGGAACGTCGTCATGATTAATCCAGGTCACCTTTGTTCCTGCTTTAACGGTTAGTGTCGCCGGCGCGAAGGAAAAGTTCTCAATCATTACCTCATTAGGAGCGGCTGCCTCATGCATTTTCGGATGTGCCGCATCCGTTGATCCCATTTTCATGTCCCCCATGGTGCCGCTCACTGCTGGAGTCGGAGCAGAATTTACTTTTACGACGGCGCCTCGGTCTGACTGCGTGGCGTTACTCGACATACATGACGTAAGCAGTAGACCAGTCACCGTTATCGTCCCAATTAGTGCTAAGATTTTGTACGTATTAAGCATTTTTCCCTGTTATGTTCTTACTGTGCTCAAGTTCCTCTTTAGTTTGAGAATAAGCGCACTCCTTTCATCGTCGCGTTCGTTATCCACCCTCAAGCAACGAATCCATCATGCGCTTACCTCCGAGACTGGCTGCGCCCGCTAACCAGCCTCAATTTCATGCCCGCTTGCTCGCTCAATTTCATATACCGAAAAGAACGTGTAGATATTCCCGATGTATGGCGTACTCCCCGGTGTCTAATTAGCTGGAGCAGCGGGATAACAACACAGCGGCCGGTCGCCTAACCGCAACGGACTTTCTTTTGCCATGCTCCTTCTGCTCACAGAGAATCGTTCGAAGCTTTAGACGCGCCTTATGCAATTGAGACTTAGACGTTCCGGTTGCACAACCAAGCATTTGCGCTATCTCTTCATGTTCGTAGCCCTCGACGTCATGAAGAATAAATACCTGACGATAACCTGTCGGTAGTTGTCTTATTGCTTCGCGCAAGGAAATGCGATCGACTACTGCCATCCGGCTCGGATTGGCCGTTCCATTTATGATTTGAACTGGCAGCGTGCCGTCGTCCGTGGTCCGTTCCGACTTAACAATCGGTCTCCTGAAATACATCAGCACGTGATTTACAGTCAGCCGGTGCAGCCAGGTATTGAAGGACGAGTCGCCCCGAAAAGTATGGATTTTGCGGAAAAGCTGAATGAATACTTCCTGGGCCAAGTCTTCCGCTTGCGTTACGTTCCTGATCATTTGCAGGCACAGGGAGTAAACACGGTGATGGTAACGACGATAGATCTTTTCGAACGCCTCACTGTCGCCGGCCGCAGCTAGTTGTGCATCAGGATCTACCGTCATACCTTCTCCTTCAAATGAGCGCGGAGCTCAATGGACCATCTCATTCAACAATTCCCATGATCGTCACAATCTCGACCTTGTTATCGGGGCCTGATCCGTGCGAATTCTTACTCACTTGATTCAGGTCGCGCTCAGTTCGTGACTTGATGAACTGCCGGCCGGTCATGGCGCTTGGTGGCCACACTTGAAATAAGAAGTACTGATCACCATAACGATGGAACACCAGGCGCGCCTTGCTGCTGGTTTTCCACGATTCAACTGGAACGACGGCAGATATACTCCGTGACTGCCCGTCCAAATTCGATACCGACAAAATGCCGTCACCTGCGTTCTGGTTGATGCGGATAACGGAATATTCACCGGCCTGCATTTTCTTATCGGCGACGTTAAAATCGAATGGAATGGTGGCCTTAATTCGATATTCCAGCGATTGTGCTCTCGTTGATGTAACGGCGCTGAATAGCAGAACCGCTCCCAGCAAACCCGTTTTCGTTAACACATTGATAATCTGTTTGTTCATTGCTCTCCCCCCACATTTATTTAGCGCCCAAACGCCTCTGCTGTAGATACCAGTAGCGTCGGCGATTTATTCCTGAACCGGAGTCTCCCTGGCTTGAATCACCTTTCAATCTATCTGTCCGTGCGGTTCGGGCGTTAGTGCGTTGCTTCCGAGTCAGTCCAAATAAAGGCCAACGCAGAGGCACGTTCTTGGAAAGGGTTTTGGCTAACCGGGCATAATGAACAGTTGTGCTTGAAAGGGGAGTGCTATTAATCTTTACAGCGTCGAGCGGGCCGAAATCAGGCATACGTGAGTCACTACCGATTTGGGGTCTAGCGTTCGTCACTTGTATATTCACCGGGGATTGTCGAGCAAGCTGAATTAAGAAAATCGCGGCGAGAGTAGCTATCGGTTCGAAGATGTTGAATAAAGATCGACCAACAACGTTGAGAGATTCAGAAAAACCGGGCGAACTGACTTCTTTGCGCTCGAGATCGGAGCCTCAGAGTTCTCGACTTACAAGCTTTCGGCTAAGCGTGATCGTGCCGGTCTATAACGAACGGCACGTGGTCGAAGCCAGCTTGCGAAGAGTACAAGCGCTAAAGGATGATTTAATTAACAGTCTCGAGATTATTGTTGTTGATGACCAGAGCACCGATGGTAGCTGGGCCATCCTCGAGCGGCTTGCAAAAGAGGACGATCGGATTCTTTTGCTTCGCAATGAGCGAAATCTCGGCAAAGGGGCGGCGCTCCGAAAAGCAATTGCCCGCACTACCGGCGACGTCACCATCATTCATGACGCCGATCTGGAATACGATCCTTCCGACATCCCCTCACTCCTGGTCCCATTTGCCCGTGAAGGCGCGGATGCGGTTTATGGGTCGCGCTATATCTCGGCTCCTTACCGGCGCGCTTTAATGCACCGGCACACTACCGTGAACAAGATGTTGACTTCAGTTAGTAATTGGCTGACTGATCTCAATCTTACGGATCTCGAGACGTGCTACAAGGCAATCAAGACTGATTTACTAAAATCTATTCCTATCCGTAGCAACGATTTTCGATTTGAAGTCGAGATCACATTCAAGCTTGCAAAGCGCGGGGCGCGAGTGTTTGAAGCACCCATTCGTTATCTGCCACGTACTCGCCAGGAAGGTAAGAAGATTCGCGCACGTGACGGCTTGCTCGCGCTGCTATCGATGGCCCATTACTGGGTGATCGATGACGTGTACGCGGAAGATGAATATGGTTCGCGCATCCTTTCCGAATTGGAAAATGCGCGCAAGTTCAACTACTGGCTGGGTCGAACGCTCAGTCCCTTTGTGGGCGATCGTGTATTGGAAATCGGAGCAGGAATTGGCACCCTCACCAATCAGTTTATTCCTCGTGAGCTTTATGTAGCTTCGGATATTAATCCAAACTATATCCGATACCTACAGTCCTATTCGTTTGGAAAACCGTATCTACACGTACTGGATATTGATGCTCGCCAGGAGGAAGACTTCAAAGGGCTCGAGGGAAAGTTCGACACAGCGTTAATGGTCAACGTTCTCCAGCGTGTGCCAGATGAGTCGCGTGCGTTACAGAATCTCAGGCAAGCGTTAGAGCCCGGCGGTCGGGCAGTGATACTCGTGCCTCAACACCCAAAACTCTACGGCACGCTGGACGAGGTGCGTAGTCACCGGGAACGATATAGCCGCGAAAAACTGCACGCCGCGCTGACACAGGCGGGCTTTCATGTTGACGAGATACTCGATTTTAACCGCGTGTCGGTCCCAGGCTGGTGGTTGAACGGAAAGGTGCTAAAGCGAAAACGCTTCTCACGCGTGCAGCTGAAGGTTCTCGACATGCTATCGCCGGTGCTGAGCAGAATTGACCGCCTGTGGCCCTGGACCGGCCTCAGTCTCATTTGCGTCGCCACAAAGGTCGATGAATAAACAAATGAGGATTATGGGTGGAATCAGTGAGCAGAGAGCATTCCACCGTTACTTCATTACTCTGAATGAGTAGGTCTCCAGATCACTTTTAATACCCGCCGCCGATCGACCGCTAAGCTTTAGCCGATATTCGCCTGGATGCAAAAGCGTCGCAGAAACCTCGACAACGACAGCCTCATTCCCATTAACCGATTGTTTTAAAGTTGATGATGGCGATGCGAGTGTATTTCCCTCCGGGTCGAGAAGGTCCGCCGTGTAAGAAGGAAATTCCACAGAATTTAACAGCATGAGTTGGAACTGAACAGTTGTAACACCTACAGTGAATTTTAGATGATTGGTATCCTGTGAGTCCCGGGTCAGTCCTGGCGAGAGACTCACTGCCATGACTTGGTTTTGCGTGATTGGCTTGCGATTAAATTGCCATGCGAACAATCCCAGCATCAAAACCATCAATACAACGACTGAAAATGCCAGGATTGGATTTCTAAATTGAAAGAATGACGACTTTGATTTTATGGAAGGGTTGGTCGCCTTCACGGGAGCCGGTGAACTCTTAACGCTTTCACTGCTTGTAACCTCTTCGCCACCGATATAGTTGCGAAAGAGACGAGCAAATCTCAACTTCTCTCGGCGTGAAGGGGCTGCCAGAAAAACCTCTTCAAATTTCTGCTGTTCAACTTGAGACAACTGCCCGCCCAGATATTCATCTATGAGCTCGTCCTCAATCGCTAACAGGTCATCGTAGATGCGGTCATCGGCCATAAGACGCTCCTCGACTTCAGCACGGTCCGCGTCCAACGCTTGGCCCAGCAGATACTGCCTGATCACATTGATGTCGATAGTTTCTGCGTCCAAAGTCTCCCTTCGTTCGTATGAAAAACTGGAACGGTTATTAGCCTTCCCTACTATGATGTCGATTTAGGTCAAACTATTTCATTGGGTCCGCTGGACACAACCTCGGACACACTCTTGCAACGAAGCACGAATTCTGCAAGCACGTATCCTTAATGCGTTAAGTGCTATACCAAGCTGGCCGGCCAATTTCTTGCGATTTTCGATTTTCGCAGCCTTATTCTCTCGATAGTATTCGTACACAAGCTGCCGGTTGTCTGCCGTTAGGGCCTGCATGCAACTTTCGAGACAGTTGTACTCCATTTCAATTTGCGGATTCGATTTGTCCTCAACTTGATAATTGTCAGGGAGTTCCTGCAACCGCTTCCTGCGCTTATATTCGTAATAAACGTTGTTCGCTACACCGCAAAAGTACTTTATCGGTTCACCAACGAAAGTGTCTTTGATTTCGCTCAATCTACGGGTGACCCGATTAATAGTTTCATCGGCTAGATCTTCGGGTTCGAGACAACCCCGACACGTGAAGATCTTGATCAAACGCTCCCGTATCTTGACGTATTTTTGACCAGCCTCGTCACGATCGACGTCAAGCCATACGAGCAATGTATCAAAGGATTCCTGAGTCAGAACCCAATTTTTATTCATAGAATTGAAGCGTTGAGAAAGAGGATTCTAACAACTGGTCCCCGATAGCAACACGCATTCTACCTAAAGTCTTGCTTTTCGTCTGCGCTTAAAGAAGAGAAACGAGATGGAGAGGAGCGAAAGTACAGAACAGACGGTAATGGGAATCCATAACCTGGTGGAACTCTTTGCCGGAACAAACTTTTGATCGTACTGGCCCTGGAGTACAAAGGCTGCCCAGTAGTAAGGCGAGTGCCATCTTTGTTGTTGCCACATTTCAATCTGCGCCTTACGCAACGCGGCCGCCGGAGAAAGTCCCAGGGAGAACATGCCGTGATAGAACCTCGTCATCAGCTCGGCCGTCGCGTCATCGTCAACTTTCCAGAGTGACGCTGCGACCCCTCGAGCACCAGCGTACAAAAAACCACGCGTAAGACCGATCAGGCCTTCACCACGCATCTCCTTTCCTCTCCCAGTATTGCAGGCACTGAGAACCACGAGGTCCACCGGAAGACTCAAATTGTAGATGTCGTGAAGACCGAGAAAACCCTCTTTGGGCCGTCCGTCGCGACCGACGAGAGACAACAACAAGCCGGAAAATTCAGGATGCTCATAATTGACTCGACCATGGGTCGCAAAATGAACTACGCGGAAGTTACCTAGATTAGTTTCCATCAAAGTGTCTCGACTCGCATCGAAGCCAACAGCACTAAAAGAACTGCGCCAGGGCACGACCGAAACAATTGATCTAGCCTCCTCGCCAGAAGCTGGTAAGGCAGGGATGCGCGCTCCATTATCAGAGCCGGCGTCGCGAAAAGTGTCGATGGCGTTAGCAGCGTGAGTGGCCACAGGGATTGGTAGTGCTGGCGACTTTGTACGCGCTACGCGAGGGTCATCAGGTTCGAAAACGGGATTCGCAAAAATTGCCACACTTCTGGACGGAGTCGACCGACTGCTGGAATCGTCGAGAACCAATCCAAGAACAGATGCTGAAGGCTCGTTTACAATCTCATGATCGAGGATCAATGGAACTCTAGTCCCCTGATCCTTGGCCACAGTCAAAGCCTGGAACGGAATGCGGTGCAACATTCCATCGGCTACAATCAGAAGACGCCGCGCGCCCAGTTGCGCCATAACTGGACCAAGCAACAAATCGCTAAAGCTCGCCGTCACCCGATCAAATTCCTGATTTGCCTGCTCAATACGCAGCTTTCGTTGTTCAAACGTTTCGCCGTTACGTGGTTCCCAAGACGTGAGAAGTTTTTGAAAGCGGATAGTTGACTCTTCAATTTGAGATCGACCAGGCAACTCAAAACTTAGAAATTCTGACCTGCCGACCGCGTACAAGTAACTGTGTGGCTCGCCCAGCGCATACTCCAAAAGCAACGTCTCATCATCTATGAGCACCTTCTCCTGGATCTGTTTCAAACTCCAGGCTGACGGTTCCATGATCGCCTCGTAGGCGGGATATTGATCTTTAATTGTTTGAGTAAGTTTCCTGTAACTGGCTTCGAGCGCAGCGATTTCGTCGTTAAGTTTCTCTAAATCACTCCGTTGATATGCGCGGCTCAGAAGTACGATTCTATTGTCCTCTTTTACATTTAATGCCTGACGTAAAGTCTTCTCCTGCTTGATTAGATCTTGATCCACTCCAGAGACAATTTTCGTCTGTATAGTTTTCAGTAGTTCCGCCAGCGATCGAGCTCGGGCCATTTCGCTAGCCTCGAAAGCCTTTTCGCCATAGCCCTGCTTTGGATTCTCCTTATCAAGGAACATTAAACACTCGATGTAGGTTTCATAACGTTCGTGAACCGAAGCTGAGAATGCCGCACTTAGGTCATTACTCGGACGATTACCTCGTAGACTTTCAGTGATAGTAATTGAACGGCGAAGCATTTCCTCCGCGACAATCAGTTTATTTGTTCGCAAACTTAGGCGGCCCAACGCGTAGTACATCAATGCTTGATCGACCCTATCTGTCAGTCTCTCGAAGGTTGCCAGCGCGCGCTCATAGTAGCGACGGGCGAGAGCAAGCTTTCCTTGTCGCTGATAGACTTCGCCTATCAACCCTTCTACCTGGGCCGCTTCCATCGGATTGCCTGCTCTAATCAGGATTGGCAGTGTTTTCTGAAAATATTGAAGCGATTGCAGGTATTTACCTCTTTCCAGGTCGATGCGTCCAAGGTATTCGTAACTCAGAGTCGCATCCAAACTGTCGGGAGGAATTTCAAGCAAGACATCTTCGAGGCGAATCGCCGCTTCATCAAACTCTTTCAGTAGAAAGTAGGTAAGTGCAATGCCGCAAGTCGCTGATCTCACGGATCTGGGATCTCCGGTCAGCTTGTAGTACGCAAGAGAGCGTTCGTAGTGGGTGAGACCTTGTTCCGGCGAACCATTCTCATTGAATGCGTCAGCCAGGCCAGCGGCGATCTGGCCCATCTTTCTTGGTTCCACTCGTTCATCGATAAGTGTTTGAGCCTCAGAAAAGAGTTCTATTGCGGTTTGCCATTCCGCTTTTCTTTCTTCAATAAAGCCCATCATGATGAGCGTTTCGGCCTGTTCCGACCTGTCGTCCACGTCGCGCCAAAGCTGACGCGCCGTCAAGTAATTCTCAGTTGCCTCTGAGAGCCTCCCCTGCGCCATCAATGAGCGACCGATCTGCGCGTACGTCGCCGCCAATCCGTTTTTGTCGGAAAGTGTTTTCCAGATCGCTAGTGATCGATGGGCCGTTTCGAGAGCGAGGACATGGTCGTCAAAGTTTTGTAACTCGCTGAGAGTTAACAAGGCCCTGGCAGTCCCAGTTGCGCTGTCAGTTTCTTCGCTTAAGGTCAGGGCTCTGTTCAGTGCCGCAGAAACTTTATCTTTCTGCTTAAGGACGAGATAGGCAGCGGCTTCACCGTTTAAACTGTCGATTTCCGCTTCAACGTTTGGCTGTGTTTTCAGGAGCGTGAGAGCTTGAGAAAAACTTTCAAGCGCCTGCGACGGTGCATTGAGTTTCAGTTGAAGCCGCCCTATCTGATTTGCGGTACGGGCGGCTTCAACCCATTCTTTTTGTTCGAGGAACGAAGCGAGGCTCGCTTGCAAACTGGTCCGCGCTTCCTCGCGCTCCTCAAGTGTGTTGAGAGTGCTTTGAATCCCTGACAATGATGGTCCATTGGCTGCTTTCGTGGTCAGGCTATCGTCCACACGATCGCCACTCAGCAATCCGAGCAAAAGAATCAACCACACTGCGCTCGATCGTTCAAAGCTACTCATAACACATGCGGACTATTCTTCTCGTTCGACCATGTAAAATAGATCTCGGAAATCCGCTCCTCTGGTCGGAATTCCGTTCGTAATAGGTGGATAGTTCTTGATCGACGGACAGACGCAAATCTCACCCGTGGGATCAACCCTGGTGTCTTTTCCGGTTTTATCAAACGGGCCATCTTTTAGTTGGCCAACTTCGCTAAATACCAGAGAACCGATTTGTTCCAGGAGCTTCGCATCGTCGTCCAGGACAGGAACAGAATCTCCTCTCAAAGTCTTTTCCACGGCTTGGGTACTACGCATTGTGACGTCAAAGTATTTCTGGAGAAACTTCTTCCAACAGTGCTCCGTGTCTTCACTTAGATCATATTTCTCATATTCAACCGTCCACATTCTGCTGTCCCGGGGTTTTGTCCAAGGGAAGTAGAGCGAGAGCCCATGTGAATATTGATAGGCTGGGCCAACAAATGCTGTTCGGACGATGGGCGAGCGCCTGTGCCTCTCATCACACTTAATAGTTCGACCACCATTCCTGCTTTGACCGTCCGGCGTACTGCGCCGTCTCCCATCGTCACAAGGAAACGCGTCCATAACATTCTGACAGGCAGTCTTAATATCGGAGATAACTGAAGTTAACGACCTGTAACCGTGAAGAGTGTTCATCTTGCTGAATTGGTCTATGACATTCTCCTCTCCTGCTTCTCGCATTAGAAGATACTTTTCAACCGCCATACACCGTTGGTGAAGACAAAAGCAGAAATCGAATAGATCGGTGAAGTTCTCTTCGTAGTAACTTTGGGATTCCCAATGGCTTAGGACGATTAGACCTGAGACCACTTTCGCCTGCTTTAGCTGTAATCCTGACTCTTCAAATTCAAGTCCGCCGATCAAGGCTTTGGTGAGTCCCTGGATAGTGGCGATGACGCCATTTTTATGACGGCTAGCAATCTTCGTAAGGTCCGTCAAACAAAGATCGAATGAGTATCCAGCGAGCTGAAAGTCGTAACTATTGTAAACGCAGTAAGAAAAGATTCGGCGGACGATCTTGTCTACTATCTCCTCTTGATCAGCTTGCGAGTCGCGTGCGTTCTCCAGTTTCTCGATGTCATTGAAGATTCGAATAAGAATCTGGCGATAACAAAAGCTACCAACGAAGGCTGGACCCTGCGAAGCGATCATATACCGGGCTGTATCGCGTAATTCATACGCGACCTCCAGCCCGCTCATCGAACAACTATGAAACGCGACTAATTCAAGTCTGCCGAAATCGAGATCTTGATCCACGAAGTCACGCAAAATCTGGCCTAACTCCTTTAGCGTCAGAGAATTTCCTTTTGCGGAATTCTCATCAAAAAGAAATATGTCGTTTCCGACGACAATGCCATGCCCCAGAATGAACAAGATGTAGTGGCGAGCAGGATAATTTTGAGCACAAAACTCCAGAAACCCTTTGAGCGACGACTTTGGATCAGGTTCAGAATCTTCGAATTCGTGGTCTGTTTCCGGCTCGAGATCCTTCCCGTTTTGAGCTGCCAGGGCAGAGGAACTGATGTCAATCGTTGGTTGGGGTGGATCATAGTCCAATCCTAACTCCTCATATTTCCTCCTTAGTCGATCACGAATCAAACTGTCGTCCGACGGGCTTTTCTCCTTTGACCACAGTTTGTCCTGTACCAGGTTTCGAACAAAAGGGTCGTTTGCGGTGAACCCGATTTTGGACTCGTCCTTGCTACGAAGCTTTTCGATAAGATTCACATCGAAAATGTGCGTCGGAGTATCGACCGGATGTGGGTCGAACCGGACAATCACGTTTGCCTGCTTGTGGAACCCGGCGTCTTTGATTGCTTTAAGTTGAGAAACAATACCAGGCGCCAACGGATTATCGCTGGCGAGGTAGATCATCACAGTGAATTCTTTAGGTTCGCTCATCTCAGACTCTCCTTACGTTTATTTGAGTGCCGGTTGGCCGGTTTATTCACCCTGCTGGGCTTAACGCTGAGAGCCTTGCGGAGAAGAATTCGGTAAGAAATGAGCGACCGGCAGCTTATTCGCAGCACGTTTGCCTGTCAATGGGAAGTTTGCCAGTCTTGTCTGTGTCAAAAGGTCGCCGCGACACTTTCGATCCGAGTCCCCTTCAAAATTAGCCCTCGCCTACTTATGACAAACAGGCGAAAATCATTTCCGTCGACCGAAACTAAATCCTTCCTAAGCCGATTTGGAAACGTTTCTGCCTGCGAAAACATACATAGTTAGCGGCTCGCCTTCAGTTCCAATTCCGTCGGCCTTCTCTCCTATTGACAGTCGATAGGACACGTAATACACTGCGCTCCTATCGAGGCTCAATAGGAGAGTGGAATGAAAAAGCAAAAAGCAGATCTCTTACAAGGAACTCTGGAGCTTTTATTGCTGCGACTGCTGCGCTCGGGTCCCCTTAACGGGTGGGACATTATGCAGCGACTCCAGTTGGTAACTGACGAAGTCCTCAGTGTTACACCGGGCGCACTCTATCCCGCACTTCACCGCCTCGAAGAACGGGAACTGATCTCTTCAACCTGGGGTCCTTCCGAAAATAATCGCAAGGCTAAGTTCTATCAGTTGACTCCCGCCGGTAGAAAACAACTGGAAACACAACTTAAACAGTGGGAACGATTCTCAGGCGCCGTTGCGCTTGTCCTTCGTGATGCCTGAAGGAGGGTTGTATGTCGATAAGCAGACTCGTACGCAAACTTCATGCACTCTTCCGCCGCGATGAAGTCGAACAACAACTCGATGATGAGCTCAGGTTCCACTTGGACCGCGAGATCGAAGAAAACCTGGCGAGCGGCATGACTCATGAGCAGGCTCGACTTGCAGCGATGAGATCATTTGGAAATGTTGATCAGTCGAAGGAAGAATGTCGTGACGCAAGAGGCGTAACGTTAATAGAGGACTTAATGCGAGATGTTCGCTATAGCGTCCGACTCCTAATCAAGAATCCCACCTTCACCTTAATAGCAGTTTTGACTCTGGCCCTGGGCATCGGCGCAAATACCGCGATTTTTAGTCTGCTCGACGCTGTCCTCCTAAAATCACTTCCAGTAAAAGAGCCGGACCGGCTGGTGCTGTTTGGAAATGCAGAGAGTGGCGGGCTTAGCGATGGTATTCCCAACGGAAGTTCCGATCTCTTCTCTTATCCGTTCTATAAAGACGTCCGTGAAAGCAAAGAGGTTTTTTCCGATCTCGGCGCACTCTTAAGTATGACCTGGACCGTTCACGGCAAAGTCAACGCCGGCGAAGAGAGCAGCGAGCCGGAGCGATTCGAGGTGCAATTGGTCTCAGGCTCTTACTTCAGTGTGTTGGGGCTCACACCTCGCCTGGGTCGCCTTATCAATGATACAGATGACCAATCCGTTGGCATTGCGCCTGTAACCGTTGTGAGTCACGCATGGTGGCAACAACGATTGGGCGGCGACCAAAGTGTTATCGGCAAAACCATAACTATCGATAAAACTCAGTACACAATAATCGGCGTGGGGCCACAGAGCTTTAGTGGAACAACCGTGGGGCAGGCGCCTGAACTGTGGATTCCTCTAGCCATGGAGAGCCAGCTGCCACCGGCGCACTGGAATGGTCGCAATAACAAAACGGCCCAATCGCTCTATCTGCTAGGGAGATTGAAAGATGGTGTTGGTATCGAGCAGGCTACGGCAACAGTAAATGTCCTCTTCAAACGATTTCTAAATGACATTGTTGGGAACCAGCCTTCAGCAAAAACCTTGCAGGACATCCAGCGCGCTCACGTCGAGTTGACGCCGGCAGGAAAGGGCATAAGCGGAGTGCGGCGTGAATTCGCTTTGCCTCTTAAGATCTTGATGATTGTTGTTGGCGTCGTACTGCTCATATCTTGCGCAAATATCGCGAACCTACTCCTGGCCCGCGCGGCGGTACGACAAAAGGAACTTGCGCTTCGCCTTGCGCTCGGAGCACGCCGCCTGAGTTTGATTCGACAACTTATTACAGAGAGTCTTCTTCTCGCTGGAATCGGAGGAATCGCCGGATTTGCCCTGGCGTGGTGGGGCAGTAGTCTCCTGATAATGATGGCCTCAAATGGACCACGTCTGTTGCCACTTGATGTAACACCGAATCTGCGCCTGTTGACCTTTAGTCTGATTGCATCCGTGGTATCGGCACTCACGTTTGGAGCAGTACCGGCGCTTCATGCAACCCGAGTGGATCTAAATGCGACCCTGAAGGACGGTAAGGGTACGATGCAGGCAAATTCGCAAAGTCGAATCGGTAAAGCGTTGGTGGTTGCGCAAGTTGCACTGTCGTTAATTTTGATGGTGGGAGCGGGACTGTTTGTCCGAACATTGATCAACTTGCAACAAATTCCTACGGGTTTCAAAGAGAACGACATTGTCCTTTTTGAGATCGACACTGCAACCACCGGTCTCAAGGATAGTCAGCTCGGGAACCTGTTAATTGAGTCTGAAGATCGGCTCAAACATCTACCTGGAGTGGAAGCAGCATCCTTTGCATTTTTTACGTTCAACCAGGGTGGCTGGACAAGTCCACTCTACACAAACGATCAGATTCCTCTGGAGGATGATGATACGGTCGTGCGTCAAAACATCGTCGGCGATGACTATTTCAAGGCGATGGGAGTACCTCTTGTTGGTGGACGTGTGTTTCAGAAAAGCGATACAAATGCAGCGCAAAAAGTCGCCGTGGTTAGTGAGACCATGGCCCGGAAGTTCTATCCAAACACATCAGCAATTGGAAGACACTTTGGTAAGACTCCCGACAAACGTGATGAGATTGAAATTGTTGGAATCGTAAAAGACGTTAAGTACCAGAGTCTTACTGAAAGGGAACGGGCGATGGTCTACTTCCCGCTCGCCCAACGCCCGCAGCCGGTGTCAAATCTGGTGTTACGAGTATCTAATTCACCAGAGACTGTGATCCCCGAGGTACGCCGAACTCTGCGCGAAGTCAATAGCAATCTACCCGTAGACGACGTTGCGCGATTTTCAGATTATGTTTCTCGGTCACTGGTCCAGCAACGGCTGGTGGCTCGCCTGGCCGCGTTCTTTGGCCTCCTCGCCTTGTTGCTTGCATCCATTGGGCTGTATGGAGTTCTCTCATATTCAGTGGCCCGCCGAAGAAACGAGATCGGAATCCGCATGGCCCTGGGCGCAAGCAGTTTAGATGTATTAAAACTAGTGCTCAGAAACGGGATGACTCTGACCCTCATCGGGCTAGGCTTAGGATTGGTATGCGCCCTGGCCCTGACGCGCCTGGTGGCGGCACTCTTGTTTGGAGTGACGACGACGGATGTGGCGACATTCGTGGGGGTGTCTTTAACCCTGATTGTTGTGGCGCTGATTGCGTGTTACATCCCGGCCAAGCGCGCGACGCGCGTTGATCCACTTACGGCACTTCGCTACGACTAGGATTTAGTGTGAGTTTCGTGGATCGCTTTTTCGAAACGCGACTGGCGATCCACGAAATCCACGAAACAACCATTTCCCAGGTCACTGCTCAGCCTGATCACGCACTGGTCGCCGATTCCACCCCTAAACACTTGCGCAGTTTTTCGGATCCCCACCTAAATTTGATCTGAAGCCCGGGGGAATTGGGCACTCTAAAATATCTCGACTTTAGCCACAACTTTTTTGTTGATTTTTCACCCAATTTAGTGGTTCGATCTGCAATCATGACAGGGCATCGTCAGGCCTTATCTTCTCTTTCGAGAGTCGAGATTTTCTACTTCCCTTCTGAAGAGGACTTTTAAAGATGAGTGCATCGCCAGAACAATCGAACCCAGGAAATAACGTTCCAGCTTTCCGCCTAGACCAACAACTACACCAAATACTTTATAAACGTCCGGAGCGAGCAAGCCTCGAACCGGATCCCGACTCTGTTCTCCCTGAACCTCCTTATCCACAGCGAACCGATCCACATGAGATGTCGAAACGAGAATATCTCAAGTTGAACGGCATTCGGTTGTGGAAAACTTGGGGCGCACCGTTTTTCATGTCGCGACTCCATCGCAACGATTTAAGGCCAATCATTCCTTACTTATTCACGGAATGGAAATGCAATCTTGATTGTCACTATTGCTGGTCCTATGACAACAAAGTAAAAGGTATGACTGAAGATGTGGCTAAGCGATCAATCGACTGGCTACATTCCATCGGTTCAAGAGTACTGGCACTGATGGGTGGTGAGCCGCTACTTCGTCCAAAGTTCATCCACAAGATAGTCTATTACAGTGCGAAAAAAGGAATCTTTGTCTATCTGCCAACCAACGGCAGATTGATGAAGCCGGATGTTATCGATCGACTGGGTGACGCGGGGCTGGCGACAGTCAATCTCGCCGTTGACTCGGTAAAAGATCGCAAGTCGCTGCCTAAGGCTCTCGAACCAATCAGACCATACTTTGACTACCTGGTTAAGCGACAGCACCATTACGGCTACACCGTGATGTTCAACATCAACATTTGTCACAACAATATGGATGATGTGAAAGAGCTAACCGAGATTGCTCACGACAATGGAATCGCAACTGACTATCACATCAACGAGACTCCCATGACCGAGCAAACTCACTTTAAGCACCTAAATGAAAATCAGACTTACCTTACGCCTGAGGATTGGCCCAAGGTTGATGCACTGCTCGATTATTTAAACGATAAGCGCGTCAATGAAGGATACAAGATGGTCAATCCAATCCAGCATATGGAAGACATGAAGATGTTAATGCGCGGCGAAGTGCCACCATGGCAATGTCGTGCGGGTCAGAATTCTTTGATCATTCGAACAGACGGAACGCTTGCTCCCTGCTTCCCCATGTATTCTGCGACCCACGATTGGGGCGTTGTTGGCAAACACAAGTTTGAAGTAAAACAGCTTGACGAAATGAAGACGGAATGTACAAAGCATTGCCTTTCGACGTGCAATTACATTCTTGGCTACTGTTACGACACAGGTCGCGTCCTGAACTGGATTGCGGCTACGGCGCGAAATGGTTTCAGGGGAGTCAATAGTTTCTAGGACCATTCACGCCGAAAACTGCTGTTTTATTCATTCTTAGGGAAGCGATTGGCGCGCGCAAATGCGTCTAACAACCAATTCGCTTCCCTACGCAGGTCAACCTCATGAGCTCCCGGTTTTGCGCTGAAGCTGACCAGATAACTCACCATTACTCTGGCTGCCCCTGCAATTCATCGTGACAGGCTTGTTGAAACCTTTGCTGGTCTACCCGGCATCGTTCTGCGTTTGGACCAAGGTCATCTCTACAATCCTTGATCGCCTCTTGGCGAAGCTCTTCACACTGCGAATGACAATTGCCCTGGAATGCCAGACACGAAAACAGTAATGGCACGCCCAGGATGTAAGCTAATTTCCTCTTCATTACCTTCTCCCCTCCGTTTTTAACTATCGATAAGAGAAGTTGCAGAAGTAGCCTACATATTACCGGTCGGTAAAAATTTTTAGCTTCTCTGATTGCCGATCGCTACTTCGGACGTAAACGAGGAGCAAATTTGGGATTGAAATAATGAAGGTGAGTTTTCACAGTAGCGCCGGCAAAACCATAAGAGCTCGACGCTACTGCGTTTGATTAAATCTTGAAGTATCGATCAGACCAGGTTGACCTTATTGGTGGCGGCTGCTTGAGAGTCTGCAGGACCACGCAATATTGCTCTGTCTTTTCCTTTAGCAGAGCTAACTGCTCCGATGTCGCCTCAGGTGCCCGAATGTGGAATCGGGCATGAATGTCCTGAAACCCGACCGGTACCTCTTTGGAAACTCCAAGAGTGCCTCGGAGATCCATCTCGCCGTCAACTTCGACCCGGATTTCTTCGAACGGAATACCCATCGCTGTCGCAACAAGCTGACATGTCAGTTGCGCACAGGCTGCCAACGCTCCCAGCAATAAATCGCCTGAGCAGGCTGCAGTTCCTGGACCACCAACTCCAGTATGAGCCTGAGCCTCGACAATCTTTTGACCAACCTCAATTGAACAGGCGATGGGACTATCAACCTGCGAGGCTTCGGCCTTGAGCGTAATCACAGAACTGCCTGGCTCAGTCCGATACTTATCCTTTAGTGGCTTTTGGACTGACCGAAGGTCCATGCCGTCAATTTACTCCTCAGACGTAGTTGGATCGATAATCGTCTTCACCTGGGCCACCTGGTTTGCCGGGAAACCACCCAGACGAGCGTGCTCTTTCACCATCTCCTCATTCGCCGCCAGGTAGATGCAATAGATCTTGTTGTCAGTAACGTAACTGTGGATCCATTGAATCTGTGGTCCCATTTCATTTAGCACATTGCAAGAACGCTGTGACATTGATTTCAATTCGGCCGGAGTCATTTTGCTGGCACCGGGTACTACACGTTCTATTACGTATTTAGGCATTTTTTCTCCTTGAAGGGATTTTGGGATTTGATCTTTGGTCTTCGAAACTTTTTATCAAAATGATTTCGTTCTCAGTCGGACAGTGAAGTTCAAACATCACTGTCCAAGTCGAAGACTAAAGACCAAAGATCAAAGCCCAGGCACCCACTAATTCAACTCTGCTACCAACTGTCGAAATTCCTCATCGTCACGCATTGAATCGAAGGCATCATCCGCCTTGGCCCAGTGCGCGACATTACGAAAGCCGCTGTCAAAGGCCCGTCGAAGCGAAACCAGGGCTGGCCCTCGGTCGCCTAGCAAGGCGTAAGCGCAAGCACAGTTATAAAGCGCCAGACCGTCGTTTGGCCCCACCTCGAAAACTCGTCTCAGCGTCGCATTTGCTTCCTGGGATGCGCCGAACCAGGCATATGCTTCAGCCAACTTGCTCATCACGATAATGTCGTCGATGCTGGCCTCAAGCTTTCTTGCAGTTACTTCAATCACCTTCACCGCCGCTTCGTGGGACGCTGCGGTGTTACCCAGTCTTCGCTGCACTCCGGCCAGAAATCTCCAGGAGTCTTCGTCATAGGGCTTCAAATGCGCGGCTCGTTGAAAATACGACAATGCCGCGTCAATATCGCCGGATCGTTCTGCAATCATTCCCAACCGCACGTAACCCGGATGGAATTCTGAATTACTGCATAAGATCCCTTCGATCGTCCGTTGCGATTCAAAGAACCGGCCATGATGAAAATAGACCATGGCGATGCCAAACTTTGCCTCGATCAGATCGGGATCGAGGGTCAAAGCTTTCTGGTTCATTTCAATGGCCTCAGCCAGCCACCTGGCATTTCCGTCGTACCATTCGTACATCGATGCGTACGCTTCTGCTAAGGCCGCATAAGATAACGCGAAATCCGGATCGATTTCGGTCGCCTTCTGAAACTTAATAATGGCATTTTCTGTATTTATTTTTCCCTTCCGATACAGAAGCTCACGTCCTTGCATATAAAAGTCGTACGCCTTCAAGTCATCAGTTGGTTTTTTGGCGAGTTGTAGCAACTCGGAATCGCTCAGTGACAACTTCAGCGCATTCGCAATCTTTTGCGCAACTTCATCCTGCAAGTCAAAAATATCTTCGATTAACCGGTCAAAACGCTCTGCCCAGATTTGATAACCGTCACGAACGTTGATGAGCTTAGCGGTTATCCTGATCCGGTTACCGGCGGTGCGAACACTGCCTTCTAATATGTAATTCACACGCAGTGCTGCCCCAACCTCTCGAGTATTTACCTCCTTCTTTCGGAAAGGAAGTACGTCTGCCCGCGGTACTACTTTCAAGTTGTTCATTCTTGAAAGGTCAGTGATGATGTCTTCGGTAATACCGGCGCAGAAATAATCGCTATCGCTATCCTTGTTCATGTTCTCAAAGTAGAGAACGGCGATTGATTTCTCCAACGAGGTTGAAGCTGATGAATAAGCAACATTTTCTAGCGATTCAGCCAGTGTTCTGAGCGTTGAGACCGGTTTTGATTGTAGATCCCATTCGTTTTTTAGGTCTTTCAACTCGATAGATAGGTCCTTGATCGTCTGGTAGCGTTCGTCACGATCCTTTCGCAGTGTGCGACTGACGACGCGTTCAAACCCGCGACTTCCCTCCGGCAGATGGTGGACCAGGGACTCCGGTTCACGATGTAGGATTCCCGACATCACATCCAGTGACGTTTCGCCTTTAAAAGGCTGACGACCCGTCACCATCTCATAAAGCACACAGCCCAAACTCCAGATATCGGTGCGCTCGTCCACGTCGAAACCACGCGCCTGTTCAGGTGACATATATTGAGCCGTCCCGAGAATAACGCCGGCCCCAGTGTTGACTTGAGCCTGCGTTGGGGCTTCCGGATCGCTGCTGACGGTTAGCTTTGTAGGTGTTAGTTTGGCCAAACCGAAATCAAGAACTTTAACGATTCCGTCCTTTCGCAGCATGATGTTCTCAGGCTTGATATCGCGATGAACAATCCCAACACTGTGGGTGGCGCAAAGTGCATTAGCGACCTGAACACCGATATCGATAGCGTCCCGGAGACTTAAAGGAGACTTTCTGATTCGTTCTCGGAGAGTCTCGCCCTCAACGAACTCGGTCGCAATAAAATGGGCCGAATCGATCTCATCAATCTCGTAAATCGTAAGGATGTTCGGATGGTTTAGCGCAGATGCCGCTTTAGCCTCCTGGATAAAGCGACGCACGAGGTCTTGGCCGGACATATCCGTGGCCAATACTTTTAGAGCAAGTTTGCGGTCGAGTTTGGTGTCCTGCGCTAGATAAACTTCCCCCATACCGCCGGCACCAAGCAGGGAAAGAATTTCGTAACGACCAATGCGTTTTAGTGGAGCGCTGGGCAAAATGACAACGGGGGAACGTTTGAGTTTTTTTTCGCTCGCTCATTGTAGAGTAATTTATTGTCGGTACGCCAACCGCGATACGAAGATCGGAAGATTTCGTGAGAAATTAGGCTGGTTCTTCGACGTCGACTCCTCCGTCTCGACGGTGATCGGTAACGTCGCAGCTGGATGAGCCCCCGAGTTTTCTATTTTTCGCGCTCAAGGACGACATCAAACACCCCGACCTGAAAACTCTTTCCATTCACAGTCTTCTCTTCCACCGCGATAGCATTCTCTTGCCGGTACATGGGGTCACTCTTTCGAGGGTCATTTTGAAAATGAACCTCGGTCACCAGCGGTTGATACCCTGGGCAAACAGCTACCAAATGAAAATGGGCGCAACGCCAAAACTCAGGCGCGCCTGTCGGGTTAGGCCTGTAAGGAATAGGCCTGATGCTCTCCAACTCGTAGTAGCCCGTCTCAGATGAAACTAATCTTCCCCTATTACGAAAATCAGTGGTTCCGTTCGAGTACTGCTCACTCATATCCACGTGCCAAAAATCCAGGACCACGCCTGGTAATGGCCGCTTAGTGTCAAAGCCCCACACGCGACCGCTCAGCACAAATGTTGTCCCGGGCTCCCCTGGAACGCTGAGCTTGCCCCGAAAAGGCGCACCAGCTCGATAAAATGGTCCATACGGTTGCGGTGTAACTCTTTTTAGATCTTCTTTGACCAGCGGTTGTTTCGGCGCAGGTGCCAACTGAATTTGTGTCCGGTCTGCCTGGTCTCGATTTACCTCCTGAGTGGGCAGTGCATCTGACTTAAGGACCAATCCCGAAAGCCCGAAACTCGCGAGACCAATCGCACTTTGCTGTAAGAATTTTCGTCTTCTTGAGTTAGTCATTTGTAGTCACCAGCCTCCCCGGCTATTTGCATTTTTGACTTATGATCGGGCAAAGAACAACATCAGCTGCCTTGCGCCGTTCTTGCCTAACAACACTACGAGCACAAATATTGTGACAACCATGTGACGGAACGGCCCGAACTGATGATGAGTGAGTTCTCCGCGAGGGGCAATCGGCTCCAGGCAGTCAAAATGAAACTTTCGAACGCCGAAAGTCGTCTTAGGAAATGCAATGGTTCGGAATGGCATATTTGGACTGATTGTCGGGGCAATAATATTCATACCGCTGGAACGCTTTCTGCCATTACATCGCGAACAAAGGATTTTCCGGCGAGGATGGACCACCGATGTGATCCATTTCCTCTTCACGCGGAGCCTGGCGGACGTTTCAACGTTTTTGGTCGTAGGCACTTTGATCGTCTTGTTGCACTGGCTTGTGAGTCCGAGCTTTCAGTTCGCAGTCGCTTCCCAATCAAGAGTCGCGCAACTTACCGAAGCAGTTGTTATTGCCAACATAGGCGGGTACATCGGTCACCGGCTATCACACCAGGTTCCCTTCCTTTGGAAATTTCACAAACTGCACCACAGCATTTCTGAAATGGATTGGCTGGCTGCGGCGCGCGTACATCCGCTCGATCAGATTGTGACCAAGGCCCTCACGATTGTTCCGCTCTATATGATGGGCTTTAGCAAGGCCACCTTTGGAGCCTACCTGCTGTTAGCGGTCTTCTGGGCAGTATTAATTCATGCGAATGTAAAAATGAGTCTCGGACCGCTGCGCTGGGTAATTACCACGCCGCAGTTTCACCATTGGCATCACAGCAACGAGCCAGCGGCTTACAACAAGAACTTTGCCGGAGAGCTTCCCATCCTGGACCTCTTGTTTGGCACCTTCTATCTACCTGGCAAGCGGATGCCTGAGTCGTACGGCCTCTCAGAAGTTGTTCCGATTAGTTATTGGAAGCAACTTCTTTTCCCGTTTCGAAAGCAGCATTTGCCTGCCTCTAATTAAGTGTCCGCACCACTAACAATAAGCGGATCCCCAACTCGAACCACTCCGCCAGGATTAGCCGCAATCAAATTTCGACCAAAGAGAACTTTGCCGTTCTTCTCCCTAAACTCGGCGAGAGTCTTTAGTGGTTCAGGACCCGCTTTGACACCAGTCTCCTGGTCCACAGTGGTCATCACACATCTGCCGCAAGACTTCACCCCATGAAATGACGTCGACCCGATGGAAATATTTTTCCATTCGTCTTCTGCAAAAGGGAGCGAACCAGCGATTACAAAGTTAGGTCTGAACCTATTCATCTGGACTGGAACATCGAGTCGTCTGTTTAGCTCGTCGAGCGATCCTTCACTCACCAACATGAACGGGTACTCATCCGCAAAACTAACGGACTCAGAATTCACTGCATATTCAACAGGCACAGGGCGCTTATCTTCAGGCGCCATCTGAACTAGGCGGCATGAGATCTGAAGTACCTGACTGAACCATTGGTCCAGCTCCCTACTAACTATCAGCGAATCGCTGATGTTGTCCCAGATGTTGACTCTTTCAGGCTGACCGTCTAAGGGTTGAAAAGGCACCGTTACCTGCCCATCTGCCGGCGATGTTATCAGCAGGCCCTCGGGTGTAACTTCCACAGACAGGAGTGCGAGCCGGGGTTGTTCGCGTTGGGTTATGAAACGGTTGTTAGCGTCGATCAGCATCCAACGACGATCGTGTTGCAGCCCTTTTTCTTCGACACTCGCTTCAGGCACTTCAGTGCCCTTCATGGATTTGATCGGGTAGACAAAAATATTTTTAAGGAACACGAAGATTCTCCTGGCAAGCGGCCCGTCAAAATCAAGACATGCATTCGAATTGAACGGGAGGATTATAGACCATTCGAATAAATAGTCGGGCGATCCATATTTGACAACGAGCCCTGTCAAACCCTCCATTAACCAATTTTTTGGATTCAACCTTTCAGGGAACCTGGCCTATCCTCAAACACGTTTTAATAAAAGATTTCCGCGAATTCCTCATAAGGATAAAGAGATGAAAGACAGACTCGAACAGCTAGCAGAGCGATTGTCGGCAGAGGTTGAGCATGAACAAATCGTGACCTGGTCTAATCCGGAAATTAATTATCGAGGAATCATCGCCATTCACAGTACAAAACTTGGTCCGGCAGTTGGTGGCACTCGATTCTTCAACTATGTGGAAGATCAGCTTGCCGTCGTTGATGCCATTCGTCTCTCGCGCGCAATGTCTTACAAGAGCGCCCTTGCCGGTCTACCCCTTGGCGGAGGCAAAGCGGTAATTATTGGTGACCCGCAACGTGGAAATCGTGAGCAGATCTTTCGCGAGCATGGACGTTTCGTGAATACACTGCAGGGAAGATTCATCACTGCAGAGGACGTAGGAACCCGACCGGATGACATGGTGATGGTGCGAAAAGAGACTAAATTTGTTGGAGGGCTACCTGATCAGTCTGGCGATCCATCTCCGTTCACCGCTCGGGGAGTATTTCGATCGATTCAGGCTTGTGCCGAACATCGTTGGGGAAGCCGTGACCTTGGCGGCAGGACCGTTGCAATCCAGGGATGCGGTTCGACAGGCTATCATCTCGCTTCACATCTTCACGATGCGGGCGCCAAGCTGATTGTCAGCGATGTCGATCCCGGTAAGTCGCAACGTCTTAGCAAAGAGTTTCGAGCGAGAACGACTGCCCCAGATGAAATCTTCGACGTGCGAGCTGATATTTTTTCTCCGTGTGCGCTCGGAGGAGTGATAAACGATCAGACCATTGACCGCCTTAGGTGCGAGATTGTCGCAGGATCCGCCAACAATCCATTACTTGAGGATCGACATGGTGATGAACTTCATTCGAGAGGAGTGATTTACGCTCCTGACTGCATTGCTAATTCAGGCGGAATAATTAATGGGTGTCGTGAGCTATTGAGCTGGAGCCGTGAAAAGGCCGGCGACAGAGTGGACGGTCTTCACCAGGTAATGTTGAAAATTCTAAAAGCGTCCGTCGATGAAGGACTGCCTCCTTTTAGAATTGCTTATGCGAAAGCAAAGCAGATACTAATGGACTAGTCTACGACCTCTTGTTTCGTGGCGTGACTTGGCCGTGAGTGTTTGATATGTCGCCAGATCCACCAGGCGACGGCGATAACTCCGATGATTCCAATTACAAAGTCGAATCGATGAAACCAGTTCTTCAACGTTTCGTCCTTGTCCCACTGTTCACCTAGTTTCTGTCCTACGTAAGCCAGGCCTAGGCACCACGGCAACGAACCCGCAAATGTATAAATGATGAACCGCGTCAGGTTCATTCGAGCAACACCGGCTGGAAAGGCGATGAAAGTTCTGATAGCCGGTAGTAGCCTACTAACGAAGACTATTAGCTCGCCATACTTGGCAAACCATCGATCCGCCAGATCGAGGTCATGCCGCGACAGTAGAATGTAGCGGCCGTATTTCTCAATAAAAGGCCGTCCACCATACATTCCAACCCAGTATGCGACGAGAGAGCCCAACACACAGCCAACTGCCCCGGCAATACCAACACCCCAAAGATTGAGCTCTCCTTTGGAAACGAGATAACCGGAAAACGGCATGATGATCTCAGAAGGCAGCGGGATGCACGCCGATTCAATTGCCATCAGCAGAACTACTCCCGAGTATCCCAAAGCCGAAATTGTGGCTACGATGAAACTGGACAGTATTCCAATTATCTTTGCGACCATGTTTTAGAAGAGAACAAGAGTGTTGGGTGAACGGTTAACGATCGGACCAGCCATGTTGGCCGATCAAGGGAACAAAAGCACAGGCACCGTGATCTTCCTGCTTGAAGGACTTTTCAGTTTTGATGACACGAATAAGTCTTTGAGCTTCTCGAGATTCTCCTACTGGAACCACGAGACGTCCGCCTAATTTAAGCTGGTTTACAAGGGGCTCTGGAATAGTTGGACCACCGGCTGCAACCAAAATTGCGTCGTACGGAGCATGAGCGGCCCAACCCAACGTGCCATCAAAGCATTTAACTGTCGCATTGTAGATCTCTAATTGGCGAATCCTGCTCTGAGCTTCGCGCGCGAGATCTCCAATTCTTTCGATCGCATAAACCTGGGCGGCAACTTTGGACAGAACGGCCGTTTGATAACCAGATCCTGCGCCAATCTCGAGTACCTTACTGTTGTCACCAAGTTCCAGCAACTCTGTCATCCTGGCCACAATAAAAGGTTGAGAGATGGTTTGGTTTGCACTGATCGGTAAAGCGTGGTCACCGTAAGCCCTGCCCTGGAGAGCTTCTGGAACGAAGACGTGACGAGGTACTTGTCGCATCGCAGCCAGCACCTTCGGATCTCGAATACCGTAATGCTCGCGCAACCGCGTAACCATTCGCTCTCTCGGGATTGAATATTCCTGAAGCGATGCAGATGGCTGTCGGTTAAAGGGCTGCGATGTATGCAAATCAGTTATTAACTCTTCTGAAGTAATTCTGAATCCTTAAGATAGTTCCAGGTCTCAATAGCTGCGAGCGCTCGGTGATCAGTCATGTCGCTGCGTAAAGGAGTAACCGAAATGTAACCGGCCTGAACAGCATGATAGTCCGTTCCTTCAACGGAATTGGTATTGAAATACTCTTCACCAATCCAGAAGTAAGGTTTGCCACGAGGGTCGATATGTTCGGTAATGACTGGCCGGGCGTTCTTAATTCCCTGCCGAGTCACTTTAACACCTTTAATTTCGCCTGGGGGAATATTGATGTTCAGGAGAGTGCCCTCGGGCAAATTCTCTTCGAGCACTTTACGCGCTGCCACTACTGCAAACGCGGCCGCGTCTGTAAAGTCGAAGTTGTCTCTCGCCACCAGGCTGAGAGCGATGCCCGGAACGCCCAGGATCGTAGCTTCCAGCGCTCCAGCAACAGTACCTGAATAGGTTGCGTCGTCGCCCAGGTTGCCGCCGTGATTAATTCCAGACACGCAAATATCCGGACGTTCGGACTCGGAAAGGATTCTATTTAGAGCAAGTGTTACACAGTCAGTGGGCGTTCCATCGATTGCCCAATGATGTGAGTCCATTTGCCTGATCCGCAAAGGCCTGGCGAGTGTCAGACTATGCGAAGCGCCACTCATTTCAGAGGCGGGCGCCACGACATAAACATCGCCAATCTCTTTCAACGCCTTTTCTAATTGAATCAGGCCGTCTGAGTGGATACCGTCGTCGTTAGTAACTAGAATTCGTGTCATCTGAGTCTATCATCTCACGGAGTGAGTCCTGGCATACTCCACTTTCAGCGGTCCGCTCACTCAGGAACGTCCCACTTATCGGCCTTGGGTTAAAGACGGCTGGTGAGATAAAGAGTGCGGCCGGTGCCGCTCGACAGGGGAGCACTAACTAGTCACGCGGGACACGCATTCGGCCTTTTTTCTTATTCCGTTTCCGTGCGAGCGCAGACTTCAGCTTCGCTTTCTGTCCGGGTGGAATAAAGAATGCGTGCTTCTTGGCGTCTTTAATAATTTCCTCAGTCATCACCTTGCGTTTGAAACGCCGGAGTGCGCTTTCAATCGATTCACCTTGATTAACAGTAACTATTGCCATTCTTCCTGTGCTTTCCTTTAATCAGTCAGTTCGTTTTCGGGACAGATATTTAACACGTCCTCAATGCTTTAGGTCAAGTTCACAGCGACAAACAGTCGATTGACACAATCGAACCCCGCGCTCAGATGGCTGTTCGCGGGGCTCGGGAATGGTGATTTGACCTTAAACGAGGACTGCTTCGACCTCTTCCTCTGTCTTACGACCTAACCCCTTGATTTGAACGGGTTTGTCGGCTTGTTTGATATCAAGCTGCTTGTTGAGGACCATTTCCTGATACATCTTTCGCATCATGACAGCCTCTTCATGAGCAGTCTTGGGACCCTCCATCTGCGGCTTGTTTGGTCGGCGCAGGTCAACCTCATTCAGAATGAGACCGTGAGCCTTTTCCGCTAATTGCACGTCCTTGCCACCAGCAAAAATCTCGTGACGGCCATGCTCTTGATACCATTTCGCCACGGTCGCGTTCTGGTGCATGTTCTCGATGATATTGCGCCAACCGATGCCGGTGTTATAGGCGCAGAACGAGATCTCACCTTCCTGGGTCCCGTAGGGAATGATGCACATCTCAGTGCGTCTGAAATCGTAATTGAAAAGATCCTGGAACCACATGCCGGCGATAAAGAGGAAGTTCCAACGATCGGAACGTCTCTTTTCGATATCGGTCTTGTTGCGATCGCCACTCACCTTGCCGTAATCCTTGCCCGTTAAGCCAAACGACTTATCGAACTTTTTGAACAGCTCGTAAAGCGTAAACTGGGATGGCGACTTGTATGGGTTGTAATGCTTCAACAACGCTAATCCCATCATGAGGTTCGACATCCACTTACCGCGCGCGGCGTCGGTAATCTTCTGCATGTCTTTGACCAGACCCGGAATATTTAGAAACTCGGGCACCGGTCGCATTTCCTTATTTTCCTTATCGATCATCACTGCCGTACCAACTCCGCAGTTCGGGTGACAACCGCACGAGACCTGACCCCACTCGGCTTCTGGTCCATGCACGAGATCAGCAAAATCCGCGAAAGCGCCCATCAAAGAAAGCGGGAACCAATCGCGGGTCGGTTCTGTGATACCGACTTGATTCTTAACGTCGTGAGCCAGGTGTGAAAGTGTGTAACGTTGTTGCAGACGACGTTGCTCGGTGATCTCTTCGTCACGCCCAGTAAAAGAAACTGGCTGGAACGATAGAAATGCAATCTTCTTCGGATTGTCGAGCGCGAAGCGAATGATAGAGCCGACCTGATCATTGTTGATTCCATTGACCAGCGTTGTTACTAACACAATCTCAACACCGGCTTCATGCAGGTTGTTGATAGCGCGCATCTTCACGTCGAACAGGTTACCCACCTGACGATGGCTGTTAGCGTCGTTGCCAATACCGTCAAACTGCAGGTAGACATAACGCAGTCCAGCTTCAGCGGCTTCCCGGCAGAACTCTTTGCTCTTAGCGAATTCGATTCCGTTCGTGGCAGCCTGAACGCTGTTGTAACCGACCTTGCGCGAATACTTGATGGCTTCGATAAAGTGCGGAGAAATCGACGGCTCACCACCTGAGAATTGGACTGACATCTGTCTTCTCGGCTTGATGGTGATCGCATTGTCCAGAATTTCTTTAATCTCGTCCATGCTCAACTCATGAACAAAGCCAACCTGGTTGGCGTCCATGAAACACGGGTCGCACATCATGTTGCAACGATTGGTAAGGTCGACGGTCAGAACAGCGCCTCGGCCGTACTTCACTGTGCTGGAACCGTGATTATGAAGCTTTTCGTCGTTATGAGCATCGATGTCGCGTCCCGGAAACATCTTTTCGATGTGCGTCAGGAACTTCGAATCGATCGCCATCATATCTTCAAAGTGGCCGTGCTGCGGGCAGTCCTTGATCATCCAGATCTCACCGTCGCGCTCAACAATCTGAGCCTTGATTTCTCCGACCTTTTCGTTGATGAGAACACTCACATCTTTCTTGCCAGACAGGATCGCCTCTCTTGCCTCGATTACACAGTTTGGGCAAAGGGAGTCTGTAGTACGCGGCCAGCCAAGTGTTGGCTTACTCTTCTGCCAGGATTTCAAAAGGGGTTTTTCAGACCACTTTGGTGTAAATGAGGGGTTCGGCCTGAATTTATTCACCGATTGAATTAGATTGAAAGTCCTTGCAGCTACAAAGGTCAATCCTCGTTCCGCGTGCTTAATTGGTCGCATCTTTCCTCCGTCTCGAATCTTCTACAATTACGTCTTTATTATTAATGCCAGGCAGATCACTGCTCGCCATAGCTTCATTTTCAATGGCAACGACTGTGCCGCGACAGCGGATTGCACAGAAGATCAACTATTTCAACAGTTAGACGGTTATCAGTTGATTTGCAGAAGTTAAGAACGTGTATCTCAATGACACGGGAGGCTGCGAACGAGAGGATCTGTAACATTTTGGCCGTAGCCGAAAAGATAAAAGGTGGACCCTCTTCCCGCTCAACTTCGACCAAACCCCTGAACTCAGATTGAGTTGTCCAACTAAACGATCAGAGTCAGAGCCTGGGAGTTGAGCGGGAACAGGATCCACCTTTATTTGTAAATTTTTCTGGACGTTGAAATGCGTTAACCGAGGCCATTACTCCTTGTCGCCATTCATGGCCTGACTCATGGCAGTAATGATGGCGTCAGACACTCGCCGCTTGTGCAGCTCGTCCAATCTTGCGGGTGTTAGATCGAAGTCCACTGGCGACCCCGCTATCCGCTTAATTATGGTCCCTTCGGAGAAGCCGGCTTCTACAAGTTGAATAACAGCTTCGTTATCTAGCGTTGGTGTTTTCTCGAGTTTGGGTTCAGAAGCGCCCCCTGCTTCGGACGGTGGCCTTATTATGCGTACCGTAGCCGAACCCGTCACAGTTCCCTCATTCTCATCGCCCACTTCTCGACCACGACTTCTGTTAGAACTTCCCGAACTTGCTCCAGAACCAAAAATGTTTGCGCTTTGAGAATTCGGATCTGAGCTCGAACCTTTGAGTCCTTTAAAGAACGAGTCGTTACTGCTCCAGTCTTCATCTGGCGAATCGAAACCAACACTCTGGGATAACATCGCGAGGATAATGTTTTCGCTAACGCCATTATGTTTCAGCTCAATCAGCTGATCAGTGTCGAGCTGAAAGTTAGCCGGCCGGCTCCCGATTATCGAAATAATCGTCTTCTCTTTGAAACCAGCCTTCACCAATTTCACTACGGCCTTGTTGTTGAGCGGACCATTTCCAGCCTGAGCAAAAACACTCGAAACATACAAAGAGCTGCCGAGGAGGACCATCGAACATAGACATACAAAATTGCGCACTCTTAATGATGTTTTGGCCATCACTGCTCTCCTGTCGAGGTGTTTTTCGACGTCGCCTGACTTGAGGGTTTGCCCTTATCCTTACCGCGGTTGTACCGAAAGCTAATCTTCTTCACGTAATTTCGCGTCTCGCGATAAGGCGGTACTCGGTGACCAAACTTAATTACGGCTCCTTCACCAGCGTTGTAGCTCGCCAACACCAGGTCGACTCGGTTGTTAAAACGATTGAGCAACTCCCTCAAGTATCGCGTCCCGCCGGAAATGTTTTGGGCCGCGTCATGAGGACGTCGAACACCAAAACGAGCGCTCGTGCCGGGCATCAACTGCATTAGCCCGCGCGCTCCCTTTGGAGAAACAGCACGAGTATTGAAATGAGACTCCTGCTCCATAACGAGGAACACCAGGTAAGGATCAACTCCATACCTCCCGCCGTTCTGTTTAATGAGCTTGTCCAGGGATTGACTGCCAGTACTCCAACCTCGTTCTCTTGGACCAGCGGCGACTGCTGCAGTTTCACGCTCGATGTGATCGATTCGAGCGCGCTCGATGAATAGTGAAAGTGGTCCACGCTTGTACCACACTCCGGCAGCGGATTCGGATGCACTGTCGGCTTCCACTTTCGCTCCGCCCTTCAAATGAATCCACGCTGGTTTTTCATCATCACTCAGTTCTGCTGCGGCAGGCTGCATAACGGTTGCAGCCTCTTCATCGGATTTATCGTTTGTATTGGTGTTCGCGTTGACGCGATCGATCGACTTAACACGATCCCTGGAAGCGAGGTAACTCAAACTTCCCTGCCGGTACCAGATACCCTGAGGTGATTCCCAGGCGTCATCAACGTTCAGGTATGTACCGTCTTTGAGCTTTAGTCTAACTTGTGCCTTTTGTTCAGCTTCGACAGATTTGCCCGGCTCCGTATTGGCAGACTGCGCCATGGAAACCGCGCCACTACAACTCAACAGCATTCCTACAAGAACGAGTCGGGAATAGGATTTCAGATTTTGACGCATGCTCTCCTCCGATTGTTGAAACTGGCTCAGTTTTAGAGCTCGAGCGGATCGGAGAGAGTTCTTTCGATCATTGTTTCCTGGGTAGCGACCGGAGCAAAGGAATGTGATGTTCCAAAATAATTTTTCCAGGCGATGTCCAGGATCTGCGGCGTCAGATGTAACGGCAACGCTTCGAACAAACAGATGTCGCTTGCTCGATCGATCAAGTCCCTTGGTTCGCAGCCCTTCATCTGCCGGTGCTCCACCCGATACTTGGTCAGCAGGTGGTCCATCACCGGCGGATCCCAGGTCACCCCGCGGTTGGAGGCCTGTCGTTTGAATATTTCTGAAAACGCAGCGGGAGTTGGTGGTTCGACACGAGCGCGATAACCCATTCGGCGAAGGAATGCCTGGTCAGCCAGATCCTTTTCCTCGAGGTTAGTCGAGAACACAACAAGCTGCTCAAAAGGAACTTCAATCTTTTTTCCGGTGTGCAGAGCAAGGTAATCGACCCGGCGCTCAAGTGGGACGATCCAACGATTCAACAAATCCTGCGGTGCGACTCGTTGCCGCCCAAAGTCATCGATGACTAGCGTGCCGCCGTTCGACTTCATTTGGAACGGTGCTTCGTAAAACTTGGCGGCGTTACTCCAGGTTAAATCCGCATTCTCGAGGGTGAGTTCGCCACCGACAACAACCAGCGGACGCTCAATGAGCACCCACCGGCGGTCATATTCAACGGGTGTTTCATCCTCACCAAGCGGACGATGACAGTGTGAATCGAAAACCCTGATGATCTGATTGTCGATTTCAACAGCGTAAGGTATCCAAATCCCACCGGCTAACGCGCCGTTGATACGTTCGGCGACTGCAGTTTTTCCGGTTCCGGGTAGTCCAGTCAGAAATAGAGATCTGCGTGAATTGATAACGCAGCCTAAAGTCTGGAGCAGGGAGTCCGGCAGGACCAGATCGTGAAATGATCTTCTCACTATTTCCATCGATGCAGGATTCGACGGAATGGACTGCAATCTCATCATATGTGCGTAGTCATTGAGCGAGACTGGCGCCGCACCCGTATAACCACTAACACTCAGTAACCTCGTCAGACGATCCCAACCGTGGTCCAACATTGCATATCGAGTTGAACCTACGGCCGCTTGAACTCTCACTTCAATCAGCTTTTCCCGATAAAGCTTCTGAAGTATCTCCTCGGTCAACGTACGCGGCAGGTGCATGCGTTCAGAAACGGCCACGGTGGTTGGATCAGGAAGCATGGCAACGTGTTTCAATGCCAGGTCACATAAGAAACCCTCTCCAATACCGGTGTCATGCAACTCTTCGGGCAGGGGCGGCCCCATACTTTCAATTTCTGCGCGCGTCAGGATCGTCGTTTGCGACATGTGAGTTCCCTTCTAAATTATCTTTCCATGGTTGCAACTGAGCCGCTGCCATTGGACCTCGCGGCCAAAGCAACGCGAACCTCTTCGGCTTCGACCAGCTTGCCAACGCGTTTGTAGAGATCGGCGAGCCGGCGTAGAGCAATTGAGTTGTTTGGATCGATCTTACGCGCATCTTCGTAATACTTGATTGCGTCATCTTCACGTCCGAACCGCTCAAGCATCTTGGCAATGTTCAGGTTGCCAGTCAGTGGCCCACCTGCGCGAGCGAAGCTCTTATAAGCATCATCAAACTTGCCCAGACGGCAAAGCGCCAGGCCGAGATTGTTTAATATGCGCTCATCTGTTGGAGCCAGCTTGGCAGCTCTCTTCAACCGGTCGACTGCTGCGCGATAATTGCCGGCTTTGTAGAGAGAGAAGCCAAGGTTGTTCAACGTCTCGGCATCATCCGAGTCGGACTTGACTGCTTTTTCGTATGACTCCTTGGCACGATCAACTAGACCTTTTTGATCGTAAGCAACTCCAAGAAGATTGTGAGCCTCAGTCAGTTTCGGATCTAATGAAGCGGCCATCGAGAGTTCAGTAATGGCTTCATTAACCTGGCCGCTGAGCAGCAACTGCCTGCCAATTTGCAGGTGTTCCTTGGCAGAACCGGTGATGGTGCGTTTCTTGTCGGCGTTGCGGTCGTAATCAACTCGCTCGACACCTACGCTTTGAAACTTTTCGGCGTCCTTTTCGGACATTCGTTGAAACTTGCCATCGTTGTTGCGCTTGAAAAGGCTACCAAAGGCTTTGAATGGTGCGGCTAAAACCTTAACGATCTTGTTGCCGCCCTTCTTCTGCTCCGTAACATTATTTCCTGCATCAGAACCCGAGTCCTCAAGCACATTAGCGTCGGGATCTCCCTCACGTTCGATCGTGGATGCGCTCCACATTGCAGTCGCTGCGATAGTGAGAACGAAGGCAATTAGCACCGCTATGATTCTTCGTTTATTCATGTTTGCTCCTTCTACATCTTTGCAAGAACGTCCATGAGGTTCAGGGCCGCCGGGCCAAGTATGGCAATGAAAAGCGTCGGGAAAAGGAAACAAGCGAGCGGCAACAGCAATTTGACGGCCGCTTTCTGAGCTTCCTGTTCGGCACGTTGTCGTCGCTTGGTTCGAAGCGAATCAGAGAAGACTCGCAGGCCTTTGGCGATTGAGGTACCGAACTTGTCGGTTTGAATCAACATCGCAACCAGGCTGCGCAGGTCATCAACACCGGTGCGCTCGGCTAAATTCCGGAGTGCCTCGTCACGTTCACGACCTACTCGAATTTCGAGGTTTGCGAGCTCGAGCTCAATCGCTATTTCCGGATGAGCGTCCCTCATCTCAGAACTAACTTTTAGCATCGCTGCGTTCAATCCGAGGCCGGCTTCAACCGATACCACCATCAGGTCAAGCGCATCGGCGAGTCCCCAGCGTAACAATCGCTGTCGTTTATTAGTTATGCGTTTCAGGGCGAAGCGCGGAAGGATAAACCCCGCTACGAACGCCAGGATGATCCAGACGATCGCACTTTGCAGTGGCCTGGCCAGAACTGCGCAAATCAACGCCACTATCGCCGGAAAGCCAGCCATACTTGCCAGTTGGATGGCGCGATAGACGATTGGAGCACTGTCGGACCGGAATCCAGCGTGCATCAACTGCTTCTGCAGCTTCTTCGCCTCACTGGCCGAAGGAGGCAGTAGCTTATTGATTGGAGAAGCAAGCCGGTGCGCTATTTCCGTAGCCGGATTGTCTTCAGGAATGATTACTGAAGCACCAACTGGACCACCGTTTTTTACGGCGAGGCTTCTCAACCGCTCGGTAGCCGCGCTTTGTGGACGATAGACCAGCCAGTAAACACCCAACATACCAAGGGTGATGAAAACGAAAGTGGAGATCCCGATTATTAGTAGCATTGGAGTGTTCGGTCTTTCGTCTGGGCGCCGGCTCGCCGTTCATGCGCGGGCCGGGCGCAGTGTTAGATCTGAATGTTGAGAATCTTTCTAACGATAAGCATTCCGGTGATTTGCATGAACAGAGCAGCTGCAATTAGGTAGTGACCCCGGGGATCCTTCCACAAAACGCTCATGTATTCAGGGTTCATGATGGTCACCATCATTGCAACGAAAATTGGCAGAGCGCACAGCAACCACGCCGACATGCGTGAGCTGGTTGTTAGCGTTTTTAAATCGCCCATGATGCGGAAGCGTTCACGAATTGTGTAGGCAACCTTCTCAAGAATTTCAGCCAGGTTACCGCCAGTCTCACGCTGAATGAGGACCGCGGTGATACACATGCGAAGGTCCAATAAGGGAATACGTTCCGTTAGATTCTCGAGTGCTAACTTGAGCGACAAACCAAGGTTCTGCTCTTCGTAAGTCTTGCGAAACTCAGTCGCGATTGGTTCAGGCATTTCGCTGGACACCATGTGCAAGGCCTCTGAAAAGGCGTGACCAGCACTCAGCGCGCGACTCATCAGATCAAGTGCATCCGGAAGGTGTTCAAGAAAGGCATCGAACCGTCTTTTTCGCTTCCACCAAACGTGGACCAGTGGGATACAGGCAGTACTCAATCCGACAAGAACGATTACCGGGATCAAATAGGTTAGGACCGAAGTCGCCAACGCTCCCAACACTCCAGCCATACCCGAAAACATCATCAACCGTGACGGCGTGATGTGCAGGTCGGCCTGATCCAGCATCTTTTTCAAATGCAGTGCTGACTGCAGTTGTATTAACGAGCGATTGAGCCAGGGGATCTCGCTCATCAGCTCGTTGCGAGCGAGCACAACGTCAATATCCTCAACATGCGACGAATGGAGGAGCGCGTCTTGCAATCGCTTTTGCAGACGTACTCGCTTGGCGTCACTGCCATGAGTTGCGAGCAAATAAGCTCCCAACACTAGAAACAGAGCGAAGACAAATACGAGGAAGGATATGATCATTTTATAGCTCCTCGAAGAATGCTCTCGGCAGTTGCATACCAAATGACTTGAGCCGTTCAGCGAACCGTGGCCGGATACCCGTCGACTTGAATTTGCCGACTACCTGACCCTGGGCATCAACGCCGGTTCGTTCGTACAAGAAGATCTCCTGCATGGTGATCGTCTCGCCTTCCATTCCGGTCAATTCCGCAATCGAGGTAACTCGACGTGAACCATCGGACATACGGGCGACCTGGAGAACAAGGTCGAGCGCCGAGGCTATTTGTTGTCTCATCGCGCGATCCGACAAACGCATACCGGTCATCTGAATCATAGTCTCGAGTCTCGCCAGAGCATCTCGGGGAGTATTCGCGTGGATGGTTGTCAAACTCCCGTCGTGACCGGTATTCATAGCTTGAAGCATGTCGATCGCTTCGCCACCGCGGACCTCACCAATCACAATTCGGTCGGGTCTCATTCGCAGTGCGTTTCTAACGAGGTCTCGCTGCGTCACTTCGCCGCGTCCTTCAATATTTGGCGGACGGGTTTCCAGTCTCACCACGTGTGGCTGTTGCAGTTGAAGTTCGGCCGAATCTTCTATCGTGACGATGCGTTCGTTTTCAGGAATATACGCAGACAGTGCGTTAAGTAGTGTGGTTTTACCGGCGCCGGTACCACCTGAGATCAAAACGTTGAGTCGTGCCTTAACACACATCTCAAGCATTTCAGCGATCTCTTTGGTGAGCGCTTTGTTACCGACCAGCGCATTCATTCGCAGCGGGTCAGAACCGAAACGTCTGATCGATAAGACTGGGCCATCAATCGACAGTGGCGGGATGATGGCATTTACACGCGAACCGTCCTGCAGGCGCGCGTCCACCATCGGCGAAGATTCGTCAATTCGGCGGCCAACTGAGGAGACGATACGTTCGATCACTCGCATTAAGTGCTCGTCGTCTTTAAACCTGACATTGGTAGCTTCAATTTTTCCGCGCCGCTCAATGTAAATCGTGTGAGCAGAGTTCACGAGTATGTCCGAGATGGTCGGGTCGGCGAGTAATGGCTCTAATGGTCCAAGTCCGAAGAGTTCGTGTTGGACATCGCTAACCAGTCGCTCTCGTTCCGACGCAGAAAGTGGCATTGCCTCCTGCGCAAGGACCGTTTCTGCGAGGCGAAGAACTTCCGCATGTACTTGTTCCGGACTCAAACTTGAGAGTTTGGTCAGGTCCATGCGGTTGATAAGCGTCCGGTGTAGACGCGATTTCATTTCCTGGAATGAATTCTGGCCTGTGCCATCCATTCCGTTTCCGGCGGCTGGGGCGCCGTTGTCCCTGATTAATCGTTCGCGGAGTGCCATAATTTTTTACCGATGAGGGCTGAATTTAGACTTTGCCTAAAGATGGGTTACGGAGGTTGACCTCGGGTTGCTGGTCTTTCTTGAACGAACTCCAAAAACTACGCTTTGCTTTTGGTTCTTCCATTGCGACCTGGCCACTGGTTATGGTTTGAGCGATTCTGCGAATCTCGGCTGAGATCTTCGATGACGAGTCGCATTGGACCAAGGGCGTACCGAGATTGATCGAGCTCACGGCGAGTTGATAGTCGCTCGGAACAAAACCAACGCAGGGTTCGCCGAGAAACTTTTCAACCTGGCGGAGATCGAGATCGATCTGCTTACTCCAACGATTCACCACGATTCGCACTTTCTTTCTCGGGTAGCCGAGTCGATCAAAAATTTCCAGAGCGCGTTGCGTACTACGAATCGCGGGAATGTCGAGAGTTAACACGAGTACTATTTCGTCAGACTGATCGAGAGCGGCGAGCGTGATCGAGTCAAACGTGTGCTGTGGATCGAGAACAATGTATTCGTAGGATTCGCGAAGTTTCTGCAGCACTTCGAAGATATGCTGCGGTTCGATTTCGTCAGCCGAGTCGGCTTCTTTTGGAGCCGCGAGGAGTGACAACTTCGATGAGTGCGGAGTCACGAGACTGGCGATCAATTCATCGTCTAGCCTTGAACGCTTCTCGACCATATCTGCAATCGAGTACTTCGCTTCGACCCCTAAGAATAGAGGCAAGTCACCGGCTTGTAAGTTCAAGTCAACTAAACAGGTCTTAGCTGACATTACGGCCGCCAGGTTAGTTGCAATAAAGGAAGTGCCACAGCCACCCTTACTCGAAAAGACCGCAATCATCTTTCCTTTTTTCTTCGGAGCTTCGACGTGAGTGGTGGAGAAGTCTGAAATGCGGTCCAGGACCGTGCGTAGTTCCTCAGTACTGATCGGAATGCGCAGAAATTCTTTCGCTCCTGCTCGCATACTCCGAATGATCAGATCCGGCGAAGCGTCCTGCGCAGCGGAAATGATCGCAGTACCGGGACGTTCCTTGTTCACTCGCTCGATGAACTTCAGAGCTAATTCCGGATTGGACCCAAGGGCGATGATGGCTGCACTTGGTTTCAAACGAAGAATCTCGTCCAATAACTGATCTGTATCGTTACCACCAGCGAGTAGCTGAGCGCGCCCTTCTGCAGACAGGGCGCGTCGAATGTCCTTGAATTGGTTAAGGTCCGTACTTAAGACAACGAATGAGATTGGCTGTGTCATGATTTTAGGTTTTGGGGGAAGGTGCTTGGTCCGTTCACTTGTTTGCGGGGACTAGCCCAACGCTTTCGGCGGTGAGCGTAGTCGTGTAATTAGGCATGGTGATCGTGGTACCGACGATCGGGATCACGAATTGGAATTGATAGCCGGTGATGCTGACCGACACAGTACCCTGATTGATCTGGTAGGGATTTGAGTAATTCACTGAGACGTTGCCGGTCGATAGGTTAGGAAGTAATGGTTGGCCGCTGCCGGCGGGATTGCCATAAACGACCATGTTTTGAACGCTTCCGCTATCGCCTTGAGCATGCAAGGTTGCGTAGCGCGCACCTCGTCGAGCGGCATCCGACAGGGCGTTGTGCGTCCACAACGCGCGACCAAACTCAAGAACGGCGAACATTGCTGTTAGGAATACTGTGGCGCCGATGGCAAATTCGACCAGCGTCGACCCTCGTTCATTAGACTTGCAGGATTTGATACGGATCATTTCAGCCCTTTCTAAACCGGGGGCTGCGTGAGCAGGAATCTCATCGTCACGCTCGGCTTCACATCTACTGCGGTTGAAATCGTCGTACTCTTAAGCATTTTGCCCAGGTCGAACACTGGTACGTGCTTGTAGTTGACGATTGAGACGGTTACGGTTTCCGGCAACACCGGCACTCCACCCTGTCGAGTGATCTGAACATTAGCCGTGGAGAGACCACTGAGTACTGGAGTTCCGCTGCCGGCGGTATTCCCGTAAACAACCAGGTTCTTTGCAATTGAGTCGTTTGCAGCGCTCACCTTTGCGGTCACCAGGTATCGAGCAGCAACGCGGGAAGCTTTTGCCACTGTCGTGTACTCGTAGAAATAACGACCGAACTCGGCAGTAGCGGCAAACAACAACATGAACAGGGGCAACACAACCGCGAGTTCAACAAGCTGAACTCCGCGCTCGTCACGGCGAAAGTTTTGAAAGCTGTGAAGCCTTCGCCAGCGTCGAGCATTTCGAATTTTTCTTATGCGGTAATGCATTTTGTCACCACCTATTTGTAGAGAACTGGGATTGCCAACAGAGCGTTACCTGGCCCAGCATTTGGGTCATAGCCACCTGAACCGCTGACAACGATGTCGTCGATGTACTCGGCGACGATATCGCCACCGTTACCTGAGCCAACCTTGTTCTGCAAAAAGAACTGACCAAAGCGATTGAAACGGACCACGTTGCGGCCCTGGTCATATTCCGCTGCCTTCACAATCGGAATAACGACGACACGTCTGTAGTCAATGCCTTGATGCGAAGGTGCCTGCAGCGGACTGCGAGCCTTGTATTGGTCGTAGTTGATTCCTTCTTTGATATTGGTATCCGGGGGCATCGAATCGGGATCTACCTGCGAAGTTTGAAATTCGTCAAAACGCGTATTCAATCCCTGACGCACTGCGCCGGCCGTAACACCAGTCTTCGTGTCGACCGCATACTCGGCTCCAGGTGAGGCGCAAAGATCTACGCCGCTGCCCAAGCCGATACGAACGTCCTTACCACCCGATCCGGCCACTGCCAGAATCTGGTAGTTGCCTGGCGAAACACTGCCCTGGGAACCGGCCCTAATCGTGTAGGTCTGACCCGGAGCCATCGGCACGTCATAGTCGATTACCGAAACCGGCAACCAATTACAGAAGACGTTGAGTGGCACTGAAAAACCGGCCGTTGCAGTTGCACTGATAGTCTTGCTTTTACCGAGTACAGGTGCGGCAAAGGACACCGCGATCGTTTCGGCCGGAGTTGTTACTTGAACGAAGCGTATATTTGCGGGCGATGCTTTCGCAGCTCCCTCGCTCATGTATGGACCATCCAGGTTCACAGCGAACAAGACGTTCGCCCGTGGAAACGTGACGCCCGCCTTGTTGAAGTCGTATTTGTTCATGGCCTTAACCGCGCGGTCGGTAGCGTCAGAGATTCCGGTTGGGGAGGCATTCAAGCCGGATACTCCCGCCAGAGCTGCGGCATCAGCTGCGTTCTGCAATTCCGTTTTGGTCAAGTAGAACCTGCTGATGTCAACTCCTAAGCCAACCGCTAGTAAGACCGTTAACATTCCCATTGCGGATGTTGCCAAAATCGATCCGCGTTCTTTCTCTCGCCTGCTGTTACTGCTTTTTACTTTCACGTTTGCCTCCCTTTTACTTGTGACGTTTTCAGCAAAGTGCGAGGTCCGGGGCTATGGAACTAGTTCGAGTTTTGCAACCCTCGCTACTGGCAGCTGAGGATTGATTACACGAACGCTTGAAGTACTGCTGGTTGATGTGCCCGTCGCATTGGTGTCCGTGGTTGTTTTGGGCTCAGCCTTTTTAGCTGGCTCAACAACTTTCGGAGCGGCTTCGGTCTGTCCGGTTACCTTGTAACCAGTCTGGCCGGAGATGCCTTCGCCCTTAGGCTCGACGCCTAATGGCGAACCATTCTTCAGACCATCGATACCGCGCATCTGCGGAATGTCGTCACGATTAACTGGCTTGACGATCTGCGCAGTGACGATGAACATCAACTCTGTTTCATTCTTCTGGAACGACTTCGACTTGAAGAGGTTTCCGAGGATTGGCACCTGGCTGAGTACAGGAACTTCTGAAATCGATTTGATTTCGCGATTGTCCAACAGTCCGGCCAGTGCAAAGCTCTGTCCGTCTCTCAATTCAACGCCAGTCTTAGCGCGCCGGGTTAAGAGACCGGGAATCAGGAATCCGTCAAACTTCACACCAGTGTTGAAATCGATGGTGGAAACTTCCGGAGTCAGTTCGAGACGAATATGATCTTCGTCAATGATGGTTGGTTTAAAGGTTAACCGGACGCCATATTCCTTGAATACGATGGTGACGCCGACGTTGGTGCCATTGGATTGGATAACCGGGATGGGAAACTCACCACCGGCGAGAAAACTGGCTTCCTGACCATCCATCGCGATGATGTTTGGTTCTGCAAGCTCACGAACTGCACCCTGCGTTTGCAACATGCGAAGCATCGCCAGCGTGTTGCCACCCATGAGCAGCAGGTTCAATGCCGGAGTCAATGGACCACCGATGATTCCGCAACCGGTACACAACGGTCGTGGCTGCGAGATAGGGTCAGTCAGTCCGCTTGGACCGGAACCACTATTGAGATAACCGCCGTGGCTCGGCGCACCCTGATAGGTAAACGAGGTGCCAATATCCTTCATGCGGTTGCGCGAAACTTCTGCGACACGCACCTGGAGTTGAACTTGCGTTGCAGCTTTGGTCGGTGATGACAGCATGTTCACGGTTTTGAAACCGGCTGCTTCGACGACGTTCTGTACTTGTTTCGAGGTGCCGTTGTCAGCAACGCTGCCGGAAATAACGACTGAACCATTTGCTTGACTCAGGCGAATGTCGTCTTTCGGGAACAGTGCACGAATCTGTGAATCGATCAGCGAAAGATTCGCACGCACGAACACGTCAAACACGAGGAACTGGCCACCGGTCTGCTCCCATGCGATAAAGTTGACTTGGCCGAAGCCTTTTCCGTTGACGAGTACCTGATCAGGGGTAACTAAAACTGCTTCTGCAATCTCGGGGTTCGAGACTGAAAATCTGCCAACCGGTCTATCGAAATTGATCACGCGCGACTGTCCCACCAGAACATTCACTGCGATCGATTCCTTGTTATTAGTAAAGGACGCCTTGTAGGAGTTCTCCTGGGCGTAGGTAACGACGTTGCCAAGAATCACAATCAACGATGCGAGTACTAAACCTACTCGTCGTGATATTGGGGAACGGCTCTGCATGATCTTTTGCTCCTTCTTCTTTCTTTCGCTCGATGTGAGCCCAGCTTCAAAATGTGGTTAGGGAAACTCGACGTTGCGCTTCTTGGCGCCCTCGATCATTTCGACTTGTTTGCGAGGTGCCGGCGGCTCTGTGGGAGCGGCCGCCGGTTTGGGTTCTCTCTGCACCTGGACGCGACGAACTGGCTTTGGATCGGCCTTCGGCTGTTCGCTCTTCATCGAACCAGGATCTGGAACGGGAGTAGCGCGTTCACCTGAAAGCAGGCCTCGCTTGTTAACGCCGGGTGTTTCTTCGTCGCCCTGGTCTATCTGACTGCGCATGACCAGCTGCAACTTCCCTTCGTTGGTAGCGAGTGCCAGTTTCTCAGCCTGCTCCGGGGTAACCTGGAGCGTGACAGCTTTCACGCTGTTGGCTTCGCGTTCATTTTCTGGTTTGTCGATGTTCTGACCATTGGCCAGGACCCTTATGTTCTGCAGGACGATTTTTGAAATCGGATCCTGCATTCCTGAACCTTCCCTGGGATCGATCACAACGACGACGTCCACGAGAGTGCCAGGCATGATGAAGCCGGAAATTCCTGCCGCATCGTCAACCTTAACGGTCATTGCTCGATAGCCTTCCGGAATGACGGCTGAAAGACCTGCCGCTGTACCTTCCGGCGCGAGACGCGATTCGGTAATCGGTTCGCGAGCTCCGACGTTAGCAATCACTACGCGACCGGCGAGTTTCTCAATCGAATCGAACGCTCCATCAGGGGTTGATTCCTTGGGAAACTGGACCACCATAATCTGCTCAGGAATGATTTTGGTTCCGAGGGGAATGGCTACCTTGGCAACCGCAACCTTGCTGAGATTCTTTGTGTAGGCTTGAGCACTTGATAAGTACTTGCTGACTGAGACAGCCGCGAGAACTCCAAAAATCAGTGCTCCTACTAGGACTAGGAAAAAGCGTTTGTTTCGCATGGGATACTCTCCGTTTCCAATCGGTCTGAAGCTAAAGTTGGCGCTTACTTGTTTTACGGATGAAAAATTGCGGTCGCGATAATTGCGCCAATCGTGATAGCCGCACCGTAGGGGATAGTGAGTTTACGGTCCGCCGGTATAGCGAACTTCGGCATTTGCCAGCCTGGTAATAAGCCAACCAGTATCTGAAGCACTCTATGCATCGTCGTGGTGAATATTCCGGATCTGATAACTGAAACGAGGGCGAGTAATCCGCCTGTCAGGACCACGATCAGAAAAGCCGGCAAGACAAGTTGCGCTCCGATCACCGAACCGATCGCAGCGAACAACTTGACGTCACCCGCGCCCATGCCTCCGAAAACGTGCAACATGAACATCAACAGAAATGCGAGTACGCAACCTCCCAGACTACTGACCGCACCGGACACACCGGCAAAGTAGACATTCACGGTCAGACCGCTGATTAAGGTTGCAAGTACGAATGGATTTGGAATACGGCGATACCGCACGTCGTAATAAATGATTAGTACGGCGAGCGGGATCAAAAACACTTCGTAGACAGTGGCTGTTGGACTAAGCATGCCTGACTCTGAGAATTTAAATTTTCAAGAAAGAGGATGGGGTTCTGAATTGTGGAAAGGTGGTGGCGCACCTTTGAATTTCGCTTCAAGGTGCGCCAGCCATCATCTGCATATTCACTTTGGCATTTACTGAATGTAGCCAGCCAAGGTGTTAATACGAGTTGCGATATTCGTCCCGAGGAGCTGGAAAGCCGCCACTGCCGCTAGTGCTACTAGAGCTGCTGCCACGGCATACTCGGATAGTTCGAGCCCGGTTTCATCTCTGAAGAATTTCCTGACCATGGTCCGTTCCTCCTTTCGACGGCTTAGATTCGCGTGCAGCAATTAGCCAGCAGCGCACCTGCCCTGTCGAGGTAATCTGCGCTTACTGAATCTTGCCGGCCAATTCGTTGATTTTGATACCGATGTTGGTACCCAGAAGTTGGAAAGCGGCGACGCAAGCCAACGCCACGAGGGCTGCGGCAACTGCGTATTCAGAAAGTTCAAGACCTGTCTCATCGCGTAAGAATCTCTTAATCATCGTTTTGCTCCTTTAAGCTGTTAGTTATGCGTTAGTGCTGCGGCGGGTAGACCACGTGATGCTCTCAGACGGACCATTCACTGGGTTGACTTTTACTGTTGACGGCGGAATAGCCCTGGCCGTGCGGCGGCCGAAGCCGTTGATTCCGCTTAGCACAGCACCAGTAAGAGTCAGCAACACCAACAGCATCGTGTTGCCCTGAACTCCCGCTGTCTTCACGCTAACCAACATGGCCAGTGCGAGAACCGGTGACAGGACTACGAGCATTGCTGCTGATGCCAGATTTTTTGTGGTGTTTGTCTTCATAGCTTGAGTCGTCTACTCGACCAAATTGAGGCGATGGCTTATGCCTCGCGACATACATCCCATTAACAAGGGGCGTGCCATGAGGGAATGCTATGAATATGAGCTTTTCACCCTATCTTGACTTGGGTTTTGTAGCCTGCGGTTGACAAGTCGCTGGACCAGGGTTGTGGATAACAGTTGGACCAGCAATGAGAAATGGTGAAGTTGTTGGGCTTTGATTGATGTCGCCCGGAGTTTACAAGTTCAAGTGCTGTCACAACCTTCCAGTTGACGACTGGCGAACAGTAACCACAGCCCAAACTAAAAAAGCATCCGAGCAAAGCTCGAATGCCCGTGAGGCCACTCATACTTAGACGCAATCAGGCGCGAAACTGCATGCCCGGCTCCTCTTCTTCCTGCAGAAAGTCTCCTACATCAATAGCCAACCGCTTTAACTTCTTATAAAGAGTCTGCCTGGAACCAAGGCCCAGGGCCTCACTCGTTTTAGCTACATTGCAATCATGACGTTTGAGCGTTTCAGTGATGACCCGTCGTTCATAACTCTCCAGCAAGTCATCGAGGCTCTCCGCTCCGGATTGAACGGCACCCTTTAAGTCGGGCCTGACACGCGAACTGATATTTTCGGGACGAATATAACCATCGTCATCAGCGTACAACACTAAACGCTCCATCTCAGCCGCGAGCTCGCGAACGTTACCGGGCCAATCATAGGTTTCCAGTAATTGGATCGCCTCCCAGGTAATTCCAGAAATATTCCGCTCGTTCTTCCTTGAATACAACGTGATGAAGTGCGAGATCAGCGTTGAAATGTCCTCTGGTCGTTCTCGGAGAGGCGGCACTTTTACCGTGAGCGTTGCAATCCGGTAATAGAGGTCCTCTCTGAAGAGCTTTTCTTTTACGAGTTGCTCAAGGTCTTTGTGAGTCGCTGCAAGTACTCTGACATTGACTTTCCGCGGTGCCCTGTCGCCCAGGATGTGAATCTCGCCTTCTTGCAGGAACCTCAAAAGCTTGGGTTGAAGCGCCAGAGGCAAATCGCCTATCTCATCAAGAAACAAAGTTCCGTTCTCAGCTGCCCGGATTAGTCCAATTTGATCTGATGAAGCACCAGTGAACGTCCCTTTGCGATGACCGAACAACATGCTTTCGATCAATTCGGCAGGAACAGCCGAACAGTTGAAAGGAACAAACTCGCTTTCTGATCGGCGACTGATTCGGTGAATGGCCCTGGCGATCAACTCCTTGCCAGTGCCTGACTCGCCTGTAACAAGGACTGTCGAATCCGAGTCTTTTATACGTTCAACATTTCTCGCGACTTCCGACATGGCCTTACTACTGAAGACCATTCCAGGAAGAGCATTGACAGTCACCCGGCTGGTCGGCGCTTTTGAACCAGGCGGCGGCGAACTTAGCTGGTGCGAGTGGGCCATGTGAGCCACATCACCCAGGGCGTTCAGCTCTTTAGCCTGGCTCTCATTAAGCGGACGCACACACCTGCCATAAAGAACTGCGCCATCTCTCAGCGTAGTCGGCAAAGCTAGCAATAGACAGATCGCGATGTCGCCGACACTTGCTGGAATAGGTCTACCATTACTTGCCAGCGCGTCGGTGACTGCTTTCTTTCCTTCAGCTAATTCTTCTTCCTGCAATCCTTCGGCCCACCGCAGATTCGGTTTGCCGTCGACGGACATGGCCCAGATCGACAAACCATAAGTCGGCGCAGTGGCCTCAACCATCAGGCTCATTTTGATCAGAGCCTCATACAGCATGTCCGGTCCGCCATTGGCGGCCTCACATACATTCCGAATGATTGAGCTAATAGGTAGTTGTTGGGAAGTAGGCTCGGCGATTTCCGCGCCGGGACTAAGCAGCGAAGAGTCAGACATCTTCACCTATCCTTCGGGTTCTTTTAAAGCGTTGATCCAGTGAGTGAGAGTCTGAATCTGATTGAGTCGGGACAAGCGGTTCCGATCCGGGGTTGGCGACGGCTCCCGTCACCGTTTCACCCGCACCACTATCGAGTCTAAGGGTCGTCCCTTTCGACTGTCAACAAGTTTTAACGCGGGCGATTTAAGAGACTGATTTCCGTTCGCCCTGCGTTCGCCATTTTGTTGTCTTAAGCGCTGTTAGTTCAAGTAAATGTTCAACTTACGCAGTTAAAGCATTGAGGAGAAATATCTTTACACGCTTAAGCACCGATGCTACAGTCCGGCCACCTCACCGCTAAGTTATTGATTTGACAACAGATTGGGAAACGCAGAAGTACATTTCCTTGGGGCCGAGTTTCAAGGATATCGACTATCTTGTGGGGAAACCCACGATACCAGGTTAAGCAGCCTCTTAATTATTAAAGTATGACTATCCACTTTGGAACATCTGGTTGGCGAGCCGTCATCGCGGACGAATTCACGTTCGCCGCCGTTCGCCGGGTTACCGAAGCGATCTGTCTACAATTTGGCTCGGACACGGCTGCTCAACCGATGATTGTCGCGCATGACAGCCGGTTTTTAGGAGAGCACTTCTCCGATCAGTGCGCGCAAATAGTTCATGAACATGGATTTAGCGCACTACGTTGCGTCGGGCCAACGCCAACTCCGGCAGTTTCCCATGCAATCAGAGCAAATAAGGCCGTATGCGGAATCAATTTTACGGCCTCGCATAATCCTCCAGAATATAACGGGATGAAGCTCTCAACTGCTGACGGAGCTCCGGCGCTTCCCGCCGTTACCCAGAAGCTGGAGTCGATTCTGGCGAGCGGAGAGTCAAAAACAAATCAGGTTAGTAAGGCTGGAAAGACCGAGGATCACGACCCGCGTCAGGCTTATCTCGCCGATCTTAAGGACAAAATTCGCTTTGACGTAATCGCGAAGGCGAATGCCAGGTATGCCTATGACCCAATGTGGGGCACCGGTCGCGGATACCTCGATGGAGTTCTAAGGGAACATGGCTTAGTTGTTACTACTATCCACGACTGGCGCGATGTCCTGTTCGGTGGACGGGCGCCCGAGCCGGAAGAAAGTCATTTGGACGAACTTCGGAAGGTCGTTAGTGAGCAAAAATGCGTCTTGGGACTAGCTACAGACGGTGATTCGGACCGTTTCGGTGTAATCGATTCGAATGGTCAGTTCATTACTCCTAATCAGCTAATTGCTGTTCTTTTCGACTATTTAGCTGAATCTCGAAACTGGTCAGGCGGAGTCGCTCGTTCGGTAGCCACGTCTCATCTGGTTGATCGGGTGGCGAAAATGCGTGGCTTGCCGGTTTACGAGACGCCAGTTGGCTTTAAATATATTGGGGAGCTGATCAATGAAGACAAAATCATTCTTGGCGGCGAAGAGTCAGCAGGGCTGTCGATCAAAGGTCACTACCCGGAGAAAGATGGCGTCCTTGCGTGTTTGCTTGCAGCGGAGGCAGTTGCTGCGCGCAACGCGTCCCTGACAGAACAACTCGATGCATTGTTTCAAAAAACAGGTGGACGGTTGGAGTCCGGCAGAATTGGTGTGCAGTTGACTCCCGAGCTCATGCCTGTACTCGCAGAAAAATTGAAAGAAGAGCCCGCTTCAATTGGTGGGAAAACAATCAAGTCAATCAATCGAATTGATGGACTAAAACTAATCTTTGAGGACGGTTCATGGCTGTTGGTGCGTCCGTCGGGTACTGAACCCCTGGTACGTATTTACGCGGAATCAGAATCGCAAAAGAACATGGAGGTGCTACTTGAGCAGGGTCGCAAATACTTACTGGGTTGATGAGAGGATCAAGGCACAACGAGTGATGCCGCGCGCTGCCTCTCTGGGGTCAATGCAACAAATATCGATTGATTTAATCGGTACCAAAACCGAGATCCGTCGCAGGGGCGGAATAATCCCGTCATGGGTCGTTTTCGGGATGGTTCTTCTGGCCACACTGGCTGTTTGCGTAACGGTGAACATGCGTACGCGCACGGAAGTGCGAGTAGCCGCTGAACAGTATTCAGTGATGCAAACCGACGTTGAGTCGTTACGAAGCGTCAATCAGACGCTCAAATCAGAGATTGACAGATTGCGGACTGACCCGCGGGCCATCGAAACTGCCGCACGTGCAAAACTAAACATGGTGCGCGCCAACGAGTTCGTCATTCCGGTCGAATAGACATGAGCAAGATTCACATGAAAAAGGATTTTGAAATTTCCATGCCTGCCAAAGCCTGCCCTTAGATTTCCCGCAAGATTCCACGCAACCGGATTCCCTCCGTGTTGGCGCGGCTGTGACTGCCATCGCAGCCGCGCTCCCCTCTTAAAGAAAAGCAGATGTCAATGGTTCAGTTTGGTCTTTGATCTTTGGACTTTGGTCTTTGACGTAAAGCTCGTCGCTCGAGCACTTAACGTACCTGGCGAGACTCAGTGGTGTTTTGTGTGATTTCCTGTGGTTTAGTGGATCCTGTTTTTGGTCACACGCGATCCACGCTTCACACCAAATCAGACGAAAGAAACGAATATCGCTTTTCATTCTGGGAATTGCGCACAGCAGACAGAGCAACCAAAACTGCAGCTATTACTTCAGCAGACAACTCTGGTTGACTTTAAAAAAACCCGTACCCTAATATCAGATTCTGCAGGAATTTTTGCGAATCAGAAACGAGGTTCAATGCCCGAAACCAAGGAAGATCAATCGCTAATCAGCACTGAAGTGGAGCGATGGGAAAAAGAGACTCTGAATCCAGTTCTCGAAAAGCGACCAGAGCGAAAGCAGAGCTTTCAAACTGTGTCGCTCGAAGAGGTTGATCGCCTCTACACACCAGCTGACGTTGAAAAGATCGACTTCCGAAAAGATATCTCCTTCCCTGGCGAATTCCCCTATACAAGGGGCATACATCCCACCGGATACCGCGGAAAACTGTGGACCATGCGACAATTTGCCGGCTTCAGTACTCCCGAAGAGACAAACGCGCGGTTCAAGTATCTCCTGGCCCAGGGACAAACCGGACTTTCCGTTGCCTACGACTTGCCAACCCTCATGGGTTATGACGCCGATTCGCCCTTGAGCGAAGGCGAAGTCGGTAAGTGTGGTGTTGCAGTCTCGTCATTGGCAGATATGGAAGTCTTGTTTGACGGAATTCCCCTCGAAGACGTAACGGTATCTCAAACCATCAACGCACCCGCATCGGTGTTACTTGCGATGTACCTGGTCGTTGCGGAAAAGCAGGGTGCCGACTGGAAAAAGATTTCGGGCACTCTTCAAAACGATATTCTGAAGGAGTACATCGCGCAAAAGGAGTGGATCTATCCCATTAAGCCGGCGATGAAACTGGTGGTCGACACTTTTCAGTTTTGCACCACCGAAGTGCCGCGCTACAACCCAGTCTCTGTCAGCGGGTACCACATTCGCGAGGCAGGCGCTACAGCAGCTCAAGAACTTGCCTTTACGCTGCGCGACGGAATTGAATATGTGGCCTGGGGTGTCGCTGCGGGCCTCGACGTGGATGAATTTGTCCCGCGAATTTCGTTCTTCTTTAACGCCCACAATGATTTCTTTGAGGAGATAGCGAAATACCGAGCAGCAAGGCGCATCTGGGCTCGAGAGGTAAAAAACAGGTTTGGTAGCGAGAGCCCCCGAACACTTCAACTCCGGTTCCACACTCAAACAGCCGGCGTTTCGTTAACAGTGCAACAGCCGCTAAACAATATTGTAAGAGTCGCGGTCCAAGCGCTAGCCGGCGTTCTTGGAGGCACTCAGAGTCTTCATACTGACGCCTATGATGAAGCTCTTGCGCTGCCCACCGATCGGGCGGCGTTGATTGCGTTGAGAACCCAACAGATCATCGCCGAGGAGACCGGAGTCGTTAATACTGTCGATCCACTTGGCGGGTCATTCTATCTGGAAGCACTGACCGACAAGATGGAGGAAGAAGCACTCAACTATTTTCGCAAGATTGATGCTATGGGTGGAATGGTTTCGGCGATTGAGAAGGGATTCCCACAACGCGAGATTCAGGATTCTGCTTACCAGTATCAGAAAGCAGTTGAGCGAGGCGAACAAGTAATTGTGGGTGTCAATAAATATACAATGACCGATGAACCATCAGAAGTTCCCATCCTGGTCATCGACGAATCAGTTCGCACACATCAGGTAGATCGACTCGATGAGGTTCGTGCCCGCCGTGATAACGGAGCAGTCGCAAATTCACTAGAGAAATTAAAACAAGCGGCTCGGGATCACGAGAACACAATGGCAGCCACCATCGAAGCAGTACGCTCTTACGCTACCTTGGGCGAGATCTGTTCGGCGCTGACAGATGTTTACGGGATCTACGAGGAGCCCGCCTTCTAAACCTTCTGCTGGAAGGTCAAAGTCCCAACCGACGACGCCTGGCGCTCAGGTCAATGAGTCGAGCAATACTACGGTACCGAGACGAAGCGACCGGATGCCACGCTCAACAATGAAACTTGTACAGCAAAATTGAGTGTGGCATCCCGGTCGCTTCGCTCGCGGTACTGTATTGACCCTGTTTAGTTCCGGCAAACAGACTGTTGAGGTTAGAATGCATGCATGAGCCAACGCAAAATTCGAGTCTTAGTGGCCAAACCAGGTCTTGATGGTCACGATCGTGGGGCAAAGGTGATTGCTCGAGCCCTACGCGATGCAGGGATGGAAGTGATTTACACCGGTCTTCGCCAGACACCTGAAATGATCGCGGCGGCAGCTTTGCAGGAGGATGTGGATGCGGTCGGCGTTTCAATACTCAGTGGCGCTCACAACACGCTCTGTCCCCGGATCATCTCACTGTTACGAGAAAAAGGCCTCGACAACTGTCTGGTGCTTGTCGGTGGAATAGTTCCTCAGGAAGACCTTCCGAAACTAAAAGAAGCTGGTGTTGCAGAAGTGTTTCTGCCAGGTACTTCAACGGAAGACATCGTCACCTTCTTGAGACAAAACGTAAAACCTCGAGAATGAACATCACCGACGAATCTGCGGCGATAGTCTTAGAGGAAGTAGACCAAATCGCGATCGTTCGATTCAATCAGCCTCGACAACGTAATCCTCTTTCTCTAGCGGTTCTCGATGAACTGGAGGAGATCCTTAGCAACCTTTTCAACCGGGTTGAGATTCGTGGAATCATATTTACCGGCACTGACAACGTGTTTCTCTCGGGTGCCGACATTCGGGAACTTCACACACTATCACCGGCTGCAGCACTTGATTTCTCAAAGCGCGGCCAGCAATTGATGCAGAAAATTTCTGAAGCCCGTCACGTGGTGATTGCCGCGATCAATGGTTTTTGCATGGGAGGAGGATTGGATTTCGCTTTAGCCTGCCATATCAGGGTTGGATCATCGCAAGCTGTTTTCGCTCATCCGGGAGCACGCTTGGGAATCATCACAGGCTGGGGCGGAACACAACGGTTACCAGGATTGATTGGAAAGAACAATGCACTTGAAATGTTTTTAACCGCGAAACACCTTACAAGTCACGACGCAATGAGACTCGGATTAATTACCGGAATTCACGATCCGGTCCTCTCAGGAGCAGTTCAATTAGTCCAGAAGACAACATCCGGAAATTCCTCTGAACTTACTCTCTAACTGCTGATCAACGCATTAGTGTCTGTTGACGTCGAGAATTTTGTCCTGATAGATCACGGCAAACAATTCCTTCGCTTTTTCATAATTCACTAACTTTAGCGCCTGGTATTGTTCAAGCGCCAAACCTCGTTCGCCCCGTTCAAGGTAGATTATGGCAAGGTTTCTGTAAGCGACGGCGAGATCTGGTTTGAGTTGGATCACGTGCTTGTATAGCTCGACGGCTTGTTTCTGACGGCCCAACCTGCTTTTCAGATAAGCAAGATTGTAAATGGCCTCTGCGCTATCTGGTCTTAAACGAATCGCCTCCTCCAAAGCTTCTATTGCCAGATCGTTTTGAGCATTTGAAGTGTAGGCCGTCCCAAGATTATTAAACGCGGCGAAGTAATCAGGTTTGAGATGTAGAGCTTTCTGGTACTCATCGACTGCTTCATTGAATCGACTCACCTCAGCGTACAAAAAGCCAAGATTATTATGAAATTCTGGCGACGAGGCCTCCAAACGCACCGCGTGCTGAAGAGCGTCAATGGCCTCAGCCGGCTGACCCATTTTGAAATAGAGAAAGCCCAAATTGTTGTAGCCGCCTGCGAGATTTGGATTTATGCGGATAGCCTGCCTACAAAAATCAAGGGCCTCCTCGTAGCGATCTAACATTCCGTACGCATACCCAAGCTCATTGAGCGATTCAGCATACTGAGGCTTAAGGCTAAGCGATTTAATCAACGGGGGAATTGCATCGGAAAAGGCCTGCGTCTTGTTGTAAGCCACACCAAGCGAACGATAAGCGTCTGCATAGTTTGGGTTGATCGCCAGCGCTAACTTTAATTCCTCGATTGAAGCGCGAAAGTGGCCCTGAGTCTGATAGATACACGCTAGATTGTAGTGAATGGGGGCAACTCCCGGCTGGATAGTGATCGCTCGCTTCAATAACTCAATTGCTTTGGCATATTCATGAGACGCAACATAACTAATTGCCTGGTTGTTAAGGGTGAGAGCTTCTTCTTCGTTAAGATCCGGCTGGCGGGTAACGTTGTCAGATGCAAACGCATGGGTGAACAGTGAGACAAGTAGAGCCATCGCCGACAGTAGAAGACTTTTGCGGTAGAACATACAACCTCTCCATAGTGCATTTGACTTACAATACTCTTGGAGTCGATCAAATATTCCCGCGAACGGATAGCTTGGTTATTTTGGCAAGAAGAAATTGAGTCCGATGCGGAGGATCGGCCCAACTGCACAACCTCTTCTGCCTCTTCTGCCGGACCGCGCGTCCACGCGGGTTAACATTAAAAACAAGGCGACTTAGCCCGCGTGGACGCGCGCGCTCCGGCAGGAGAGGGTGAGTGTGGCAAAGGCAGTTATTTTTTCAGGAATTTGGCGACGCCGCGCTGGCAGTCTTCGGTGAGGCGAGCAATCACATTCACATCGGCACCGGCTTCGAGGGCCTCAACAAAACTCAACCCATCAATCTGGTAAAGAAGCGTTTTAGTCAACGCAATTGCAGACTTACTTAAGTCCTCGAACCGTTTGACGTAACTCGCGACGTCCTCGTCAAAGCTTTCATCTTCGAAGACCTGATTCACTAAACCCAGATCGAGGGCTCGCGTGGCATTAATCTCTTCTCCACGTGTTAGAAGTTCGAAGGCAAGCTTCTCCGGAACGTTGCGCCTGAGAATTGCGAGGACCATCGCCGGAACAAAACCAATCTTTACTTCGGGATATCCGAAACGAGCAGAAGTCGCAGCCAATACTAAGTCACACGCGCTCGCTAAACCGCAACCGCCGGCCAGTGCACGACCTCTTACAGCGGCGATAACCGGAACCGGGAGTTCCCGAATCAAAAGAAACAGTTCCATCAGGGAACGCGCATCTTCTGCATTATCCGAAACTGAAGCGACTGCAATTTTTTGCAACGCCGATAAATCCGCGCCTGAACAAAAGTCCTTCCCTTCACCGCTCAGCAAAATCACTCTGATGGTCTGATCCGCGCGTGTTTTGTTTAAGGCGTTCTTTATTCCAGAAATTAACTCATCGTTCAGAGCGTTTCTCTTTTCTGGACGATTCAGCCGAACGTGAGCAATTGCCCCGTCTACTGAATACAAGACCGCAGATTCTTGATCGCTCATTGGAGAGTTAGACTATTGACGTTTAATCAGGCGAGCTTCATCTTCGGACAGATCGATTTCCATTCGCAATAGCGCGGAAGAAAATGTTTTACCTTGAGCGTCGGTCATCAGTGACAGCGTGCCACCGCCTCCGAGACTTTCGTGCAGGAGGAAGTTTAGAGCCGTTAAATTCGGAAGCTCAAATCTTTCGACCTCTCCTTTAGCAATGCCCTGGAAGTGTTTTTTTACACGCTCAGCCGTGACCTCCCGAACGAGAATAGGATAGATATCGTCGCTCAGGGCAATCAGGCCGACGTTGGCAGTGTCACCCTTATCTCCCGACCGCGCATGGGCGAGTTGTCGCAACTGAACTTTCACGCTTCGATGACCTCAACTGTGGGATTGATCTCTTCCTTGGGAATCAGCGCAGGCCAGTAGGCAACAATTTCTTCCACCTTCGGACGACCGCCAGCAAAACCTGTGACTGCCGGTGGTCCAGTCAGAATTAACGGCGCGAGTTCCTTGGTAAACCTCTCGATATCGCTTTTCACCGAACCACGAACGCCCACGCGTAATTGAACTTCGGGAATGTCGGATTGTGGTGGACCGGATAGTGGCCCATGCGTAGCGTTGACGCCGACAAACTCTGTCAGAACCTGATCGAACTTAAGTTCAAGCCTATCGAGGCGTTGCCGCAAAATTTTATCCGCCGCCTGGGCCTTTGCGTAGGCGTCGGGCCATGCATAAACCAGAGTGCCTACGGCTTTGAAGCCTGCTGAATAGCTGATCGACACTTTCAAGAACTCTGTGGCCGGGCGACCTTTCACTCCAAAAACCCGCACTCTATTTGGACCGGCATCCTCGAGTTGAATCGTAGTAAAGTCCGCAACGCAGTCCGGTGTGATGTACTCGTGCGGATCCCCCATTTCGTAAACAAGTTGTTCTTTAACCGACTGGACATTGACACGACCACCGGTGTTATCGTGTTTTGTGATAATAAAAGTGCCGTCTGGTTTGGCTTCGGCTATTGGAAAGCCGACGTTTGCAAGATCAGGAATTGACTGCCAATCGTACTGGCAATTGCCACCTGAGCACTGAGCTCCGCATTCGATAATGTGGCCTGCAATCGTGCCGGCGGAGAGTAGATCCCAGTCTGTCGCACCCCACCCAAACTCATTAATCAAAGGAGCAAGCGTCAAACCCGTATCCGTTGCACGCCCCGTAATTACGACGCGAGCGTCTTGTTTCAATGCGTCAACCATCGGCCAGGCGCCGAGATACACATTGGCGCTTTGAATACGATCGAGCACTGACGACAGAGGCTCACCTGTGTCCATGTTGCGAAGTTCAATACCCCGACCAACAAATTCATCAAGACGCGTCAGGATATCGTCGCCTGTTACTATCCCGATGCGAAGCTTGCCCGCCAAACCAAGTTCTCGCGCGACATCGCGAACGGCGTTGGCGCAACCCCTTACGTTAACGCCTCCGGCATTCGCAGTAACTCTTATGTCTCGTTCGACGCAAGTCGAAAGAATGCGACGCATCAGCGGGATGAAATCCTTCGCATACCCCGCATTTGGGTCGCGCGCTTTTTGCTTCTGCATGATCGACATTGTGACTTCGGCCAAGTAGTCGAGCATGAGATAGTCAATTGGACCACCCTCAACTTGCCGAACCGGCGCATCGAGTAGATCTCCCCAAAATCCTTGTCCGGCCGCTACGCGAACTGATTCTTTCATAATTTCCGACTTCGCCCTGACTGTTAAACTAATATCGCCGGCAAGACAAATTGCCCGAGATGTGGTCCGTTATTATTTTTGGATGTTCGCAACGCCAAATCCAAAGCGTCCCGAGTTTCTTCTGGTGTGATTATCGCATCAACAAAGCCACGTGCCGCCGCATACCGAGCATCGAGTTCCTGGTCGTAGGTCTCACGCACTTTATCCATCTCGGCATTCAGCGCTTCGTCAGGCTGTGATCCACTCTTTTTCAACTTATCCAGCTGGCTGCCAAAAGTCGCCTGGACCGCCGAGTCACCTTCCATCACACCCATCCGGCCGGTGGGCCAGGAGTAGATAAAATCCGGGTCAAAACCTTGTCCCGCCATCGCGTAGTAACCCGCGCCGGATGCGTGGTTGACGGTGAGCACAATTTTGGGAACGACCGCCGTAGCCATCGCCTCAACGAATTGAGCGCCTGCTCGAATAATCCCGGAATGTTCGGCATCAGGACCGACCATGAATCCGGAAACGTCCTGGATGAAAAGCAAAGGTGTTTGATGTCGATTGCACGTCTCAATGAAGTACGCGACTTTTTCAGCTGACTCTGTGTAAATGATTCCACCGAAGCGAGGCGGCTTGCCTCCCGGCACCTTCACCATCCCTCTATGATTCGCAATTACGCCGATGGCCTGCCCACGAATGCGCGCGTGGCCGGTTATCATCTCTTTTGCATAATCAGCTTGAAACTCATCCAGGTGTCCATCATCAAGGAGACATTCGAGCAACTTTCGCACATCGTACGGCTGGCGGTGGTCCTCAGGGATAATGTCATACAGCTCATCACTTGATCGCGCGGCTTTTCCGGTGACATTCGACACCACCCGTGCGTCGGGTAATTCAGAGACAAACTCACGAATCTTTGAAATGCACGCATCATCGTCAGTTACCCGGTAATGAGCGACACCTGACAATTCATTATGGGTGCGTGCGCCGCCAAGGGTTTCGTTGTCGATAGTTTGCCCGGTCGCGCCCTTCACAAGATTGGCACCTCCCAATCCCATAAACGAAGTGCCCTCTACCATGATGATCACATCGGATAAAGCAGGCAGGTAAGCACCTCCCGCGATGCATGGTCCCATCACTGCCGAAATTTGAGGTATCTTCAAATATCGACGCATGATCGAGTTGTAATAAAAGATTCGCGATGCGCCGTACTGCCCCGGGAAGACTCCACCCTGGTAAGGTAAATTCACGCCTGCTGAATCGACGAGATAGATAATCGGAACCCGGCAGCGCATGGCGATCTCCTGGGCCCGCAAAATCTTCTTGATTGTCTCCGGCCACCATGAGCCGGCCTTCACGGTTGCGTCGTTAGCAACCACAACCACTTCTCTTCCTTCAACGCGACCGACGGAAGTCACCACTCCCGCTGCTGGAGCGTTCCCATCATACTGGTCGTAAGCAACCAGTAATCCGATCTCCTGGGCATACGTATCTTTATCGAAAAGTAAATTCAGACGCTCCCGGGCAGTCAACTTACCTTGCTGATGTTGTCGTTCGATTTTGTCCGGACCGCCGCCCGTACGAATTCGCGATGCAAGCTGCTGAAACTCATCAGCCAGTAAACGTAAGCGAGATGTAGGTTGCTCGATCGTGGGAGTGCTATCTAGTTTCTTCATTGTGAACTGAACACCGAACGGGTGGCGCTATTTGTCGCGACGTCCTCAGTCGAGCAAGCTAACATATCAAATCACCCAAGACAAAGAGCGCTTCTTAGCCTGACTGGATGGATAAGTCCATTGGGTTAGTCACGAGTGGCGTTGCACAAAAACTGCTTAAGCAGCAGATTACAATTCGTCGCGGAGCGACGTTGGATTAGAAACGGTACAGACGTGAAAACCTGCTTATAAAACCAGAACACGGCAGCTCGAGGACCAACCTTTTCTGTGAGTTCACCGTATTCTTCTGTAAAGTCTCCAATAAGACTCGCTTCTTTCTCGTCTCGCAGAAACAAGCACAACAGAAACTCACCCATTCGCGGGAGCGAGGTCGTTACTGATAAGCTCCGCCCATAATCGATTGACGCACTAGAATCTATCAAGACTTGCAGCATACTTTCTCAAGCCATCGCATATGACCACGGCCAGTCGGGTACCGTTCAGCTATGAAGAGTTCTTACTACAGGTCAATAAGTGGAAACCTTCATGTTCGCGGCCACATGGTCCAAAAGGGATTGCCCGCCCATCGGTTTTCAATTGGGGTAAATTTGAAGTTACTCACACCCACTTTGTACGGAGCCTAAAAACCAGGTCTCGCGGCTAACCTATCGGGAGCAATCTAGTCATCTTCATTTACTTAGATCGCTTAATCGCACGTGGGACTCTTTGTCGGACGGTACTCTTAGGTATGTCGTACTCGGCTTAACGTTGAGTTGTTGGTCCTTGAAGATTAATTCTAAAGAGCGCATAAAATTTTTTGTTTGACTAAATGGCACCACGTGATTAGACTGCGTCACGCTCAGATCATTTTGCGTGAACCTCCCGTCACCACGCATGTCCGAAACAAGTCGAACGTCTTGTCCTCTTCAGTTAGACGTTTAGTACGCCGCTCAAATCTATTGATAAACCTGGTTTGTTTACACCGGCGATGTTGGTGCAGCTAGGGTTAATCACGCTCATAACGGTTGTCTTAGCAACCAGACAAAGGGATGTGTCTGCGCGTCGTCCTGGAGATACGAATATGAGAATCAGGTCGATCTTAATACTGCCTGTGGTCGCAATTATCTGTCTCGTTTCAATCGTTCTTCGGAGCTCTTTCGCTTCACCCGTGACAAACTCGGCGCCAATTGCAGTCAACGACTCATATACAGTTCATGCGGGCATGCTGATGAGCGTTACCTCCAATGATTCAGATCCTGATCATGACAATTTCACAATTCAATCGTACACCTGGCCGCAACATGGATCTATATATAAATATGATGCTCGAACTTTTTCATATACCACAACGGCTAACGGCTACGTTGGAAGCGACAGCTTCACTTATACAATTTGTGACAGCTTCAGTAATTGCTCCTCACCGGCAACTGTGACTGTCAATATCGTCAATCAGCCGCCGGTTGCGAATACCGACAACTACACGGTGCACGGCGGACTCCTGTTTAGTCCCAAATCAAACGACACCGACCCCGATGGAGATAGTACAACCTTCCAGAGCATCGTTACTTACCCGCAGCATGGTAACTTAACACCGTGGGGCGGCGGTTCTTACCAATACACACCGGTGTCCGGTTACGTTGGATCAGACAGTTGGACTTATTCGATCAAAGACAGTCTTGGACTGGTATCTATCGGGACGGTTAACTTCACGGTTGCTAACCAACTCGCAGCCATCGCCGATTTTTATGTAGTCCACACGACTTACCAGATGAATCTGATGGAAAATGACTTTGATCCTGACGGCGACAGTGTCACGTTTCAAGGTATCGCCACTCAACCTCAAAACGGGTGGTTACAGGGAGTTTCGGGGGGTGTTTGGAAATACTTTCCCAACTCAGGATTCTCTGGATTCGACTCTTTTTCTTACACTATTCGCGATTCTCTAGGGTTAACAAAAACGGCGATGGTCTATGTGCTGGTCGAGCCTCAAGAGACTCCAAACGCGCCCTACGGCTGCTCCTGTCCGGCCGATACTAGCTACCAGGGTAGATTCAATCCTTCCGGCGGTGCGCTCAGTATGTTGGCTAGTACGGGAGAAAATGCTTCTGGTCCTCAATACAAAGATCCAGTCAACCTTGCAACTGGCCGTGAAAACTATACTCCCGATCCTGACTTATCGATCTACAACCCGAATGGCCCGTCTGTTCTCTTCCAAAGGAGTTACGTTGGTGCTCAGGTGGTCGCAGAACCAAGAGGGTATGGTTCACCAGGACTATCTCGAGGTTGGGTTCATAACTATGACGTGAGTCTTCAAGGAACAAGTGGATCGTGGGGGGCGCTGAAGTTGATGTATCCGAATGGCGCAACTGAAAACCTCACACCGCAACTAAGCGGAGGTAGCCCAACTGGCGCTTTCAATACCGTTGCTGGTGCCCCATACATCGTAAGCGGCGTGGCTGGTTCGCCAGCGGGTACATGGCAGTCGGTAACCATCACTTGGAACGACCAGACACAATGGAAGTTTACTTTACTTTCAGGAACAACTTATGCGCTGAACCATTTGACCAATCGTACCGGTCAAAGTCTCAACTTCAGCTGGAATACAAGTCGAGCGCTGACACAAGTGTCTGACGCTGCCACCAGCACCGCGCTTTTAACCCTTGCCTATTCTTCCAACGGTAAACTGTCAACTGCTACAGATACGTATGGTCGCCAAGTTGCTTACACGTTTTCTCCTGGCAACGAAACAGTACAGAGTGCCTTGACGACAGTTTCACAGGTTGTGACCGCAGGCACTTCTAACCCGGCAGCACACTGGACCTACACTTACGATATAACCAAAGGGCAACAACTCAACACCATCACCGTTCCCAGTCCAACGGGAAGCGGCAATAGTACCGCTACGATCAATTACAACTCTGTCGGGAAAGTATCGTCACTCGTCGATGCCAACGGGAACCAACACGCTTACACCTACAACTCGAGCACGACTCAAGTACAGGTGAAAGATTCAGCGAACAATGTCGCGCTGGCATGGACGCAGAAATTCAATTCTAGCGGACTTGATACGGGAATTACCGACGCGGCTACTCACAGTTCGACGACCAGTTACACAGACTCGGCAAATCCCTTGAAACCCACCAGTGTGGCCGATCGAAATAACCATACAACCCTCTACACGTATGACTCCTTCGGGAATGTGCTCACTGTGACTTCACCGAGAAATGTGACAACAACCTACACCTGGTCCTACACAAACTTCGCGCTCGGAAGACTGATGAGCATTCAGGAAGGGACCAAGCCGCAAACTTCATTCAGTTATTATGAGCCGAGCGGTTTGATTCAAACGATTACCCGCCCCGAGCCAAATAACGGAGCCGGTACAACAAGTACAAGCTTCACGTATGACACTCTGGGAAATCTCTTGACCGTCACGACACCGGGAAATGATTCGGTCGTCTCAATTACAACAACACTCAACTACACTACTGATGGAGGATATTCACAGTCAGCAAAAGTCGGTCAACCACTAACAGTCACCGACAACCTGGGGCATACCACACATCTTCGTTACGACTCACAGGGAAGGACTATCTCAGTCACTGATGCGATCGGTAATGAAACCGGTTTTAGCTACAACCTCGTTGGTCAGCCATTGACGACAACATATCCAACTACTGGTCAAACAGGAAGTGGCAACAGTCACTCAACCAATGCTTATTTTTATGTTGGTGGTCCTTTGGCGACTGTTACTGTGTATGACGAGAGCAACATGCAAGTGCGCCAAGTCACGCACGCCTATGGCCCAGAAGGTGAATCTTTATCGATTAGCGGCAGCACCGAGCCGGCCACGAAAACCTACGATGCACTATACCGACTTAAGACACTAAAAGACGGCAACAACAATGCGACCACTTATTCCTACAACAACCTGGGGTTCGTCGCGAGCATCACGATGCCTGGAGGCGAAGCTACTCAATTCACTTCCTATGACAATGCGGGAAATCTCTTGCAGCGGATAGATGGGAACAATGTCACGACGAATTATGTCTACAACGACTTAGAGAGTTTCCTGACTGACATTCAGTATCCAGCAACGACGAGCTTAAATATTCACTTCACGTACGACGGTTACGGTCGGCGTTCCGGGATGATAGACGGCACTGGAAGTAATAGCTACAGTTACGGAAATCTTAGTGAGTTGTTGAGCACTACAACTACCTACACGGGTCTCTCAGCAAAGACGATTTCCTATTCCTATTTTGCAAACGGTAGTCGGGCAACCATGACGACGCCGGCAGGTACGTTGAATTATTCTTACGACGCGGCGGGCCGGCCGTCCAGCATGACGAATCCGTTCAGCGAAACGACGAGTTGGTCGTATCAGAACAACAACTGGCTGCAAACTCAGACACTCGCAAATGGCGCAACAGCGACCTATGCGTACAACGCGATGGGCCAGGTCACGCGGTTGTTAAATCAAATCGGCAGCGCCACGATTTCAGATTTTAGCGGGATTGCCTACGACGGAGTCGGAAATCGGACCTCGGTCACTGCCAGCATCCCCGGCGCAACATCACTTGATGGGACCACCGGCTACACATACGACAGCCAGAACCAACTTACACAAGAAGCATCCACACGGAATGGCGGGTTTACTGACAGTTTCAGTTACGACTCAGCCGCCAATCCAATTAGCTTCAAGGGCGTCACTAAAACCTACAATTCAAACAACCAGCAGACGGGGACCGGGTTTGCCTATGACGGCAATGGCAATCCGACAACTTATAGCGGTACACAGCTGACTTTCGATCCTGAGAACCGCATGACCGCTTTCAGCAATGTGCTGACCGCCGCCTATAACGGTGAGGGTTTGCGTACATGGAAGCAGAACGCAATCTCAAGAATCTATTTCCTCTATGACGGGGTAATTCCGGTTGTCGAATTTGATGCTACAGGCGCGATCATATCGACCAATACTTTCGGCGCTGCTGGACTAATTTCTCGACGCGACGGCAGTAGCAGTGTGTTCTACACGTTCGACTCTGAAGCTAACGTTTGTGACAGAAGTGATGCGAGTGGCATCGTGCTGGCCAGCCATTTGTTTAGCGCTTTCGGCACAAGTCTGACCACATCGTCTTCCGATCCATTCGGCTATAAGGCGCAGGTTGGTTACTACACGGATAATGAGACCGGCCTGCAAAACTTGACCTACCGCTATTATAACCAGTCAACAGGTCGTTTCCTCACGCCCGATCCAATAGGTCAAAATGGAGGCATCAACGTCTATTCCTATGTGCGAAATAATCCGTTGAGTTATGCCGACCCATTGGGCTTGGCTCCAGAGATCTCCGAGCACTGGAGAAGTGTGGGTGGAGATTTGGCCGCCGCACTATTCGCTTTTATTCAGGACTTCTGTACAGAAAAAGGTGACGGACCGTACGTCATAAAATTGGATCTACCGCCTGGGTTTGACTCTAGCGATGGCCCGGTGACGAGCTCGCCGTTCGGCGATGGCGCTTGCATGCAGCTTGTCCAAATAATGTTAGAACGTCAGGGCACTCCACTTGGACCAGCAGGCTTTGGCCGACTAAAGCAAGGGCCCGCAGTGATGGGAATCGGAGGTATTAGACCAGGAACGGTCATAGCAAGTGGGTGGCGAGACGGATACTACCCAAATTATTACCCGCATGGAAACCATGCGGCAATCTATCTCAGGTCTGTACCGAACGGTTTTGTTGTTTTGGAGCAAGTTAATGGGCATCTACAGGTAGACACTAAAATTGCCGGCGTGGGCGGGTACTATTCGAATGCCAACGCATATAATGTGGTGCTGACTGGTCAACCGGTCGCGGGTGTCCCGGCGCGACAGCGCTACCCTTGAGAATAGTTAGTTTTAGGAGAACTTGAACGATGAAACCTTTTACTAGTATTAAGCTATCGCTTGGGAGGGCTAAGGTGCTGAGCGTGCTAGCCGTGATAATTTTGGTCTTGCCGGTTGTGCTCATGGCTATTCGTAGACAAGGATCTCAGACTCTTGTGCCAAATACACCGTTTCACGAACCTTTACGAGAACGCGTAACAAGCAACCTTAATCGCGGGAAACTCTGTTTTCTTAGAGACCAGTGGATTTATGTAAAAGATCTCGCTAGCGGAAAAGAAACGAAGCTCGTCGAAGGCGTTAGTCCCAGGCTTGCACCAACCGGAGAATACCTTCTCTTCCTTTCTATAACAGAGAAGGACGGGCCCCTGGGCCGATTGGTTCCTCCTCTCGGCCGCTTGAGATTACTGAAGCTTCAAACGATGGAGATTTCGACTTGGGATAGCTTGCGCCAAGCTCGAGTCAGGGATGCGGAGTGGTCAAGTAAGAGCAAGATCGCTCTTGTGGTCGTCGAGAATGATCGAAAAGAGCGTGCGATTGCCATGCTGGATCCGGTAACTGGAAAGCTTGAGAAAAAGATCACTGCTGATTGGGGCGCTCTGATCGGGGATCAGGGCATCTACCTTGACTCGTGGACTCCAGGAAATCACTCAGTTTTATTTCATACTCTCCACGCACTGTATGAGGCCAACTTTGAAAATGGACTGATTGAAAAAATAACGGTCGACCAATTATTCGAAAAAGGAGGGATCTCCAGTGGAACTAAGTTTTCGCTGTCGTCCGATCGCCGGTATTTGTTGTTTGATCGAATGATAGATACGACAGACGAGCCGCAGACACAGGTAATATCAGTTTATGATTTTGCTGCAAGGACCTTGCGACGGATTACGCCAAAGAATATTCAGGGTAGCTCGGCAGTTTGGTTGAATGATCAAATTCTGTTCACGAAGATTGACAACGTCGAAGAGCATTTGGCGTTTAGCATCTGCAAAATTAATCTCGATGGAACAGGCCTCACAACAGTTGTGCAAAATGCGGACTATGTATCTTATGCGGCGAAGTAGATCTTAGTCTCATAATGGTTGCTCGAATCCTTTAGACTTTGACGAGGCTTGGCCAGTGTATAGGGTCTTTATGAGTAATAAGTTTCGAAGGGACGGATCAGATCGAACTATTGCGACAAAGCTAAGACTTGGATTCTAAGTAGTTGGGGTCATAATTTCCGGGCTTAGCTTTGTAGCTTGCGCCAATTGGCTGTTGATGGTGCTTTTTCTTCCCTTATACGCGCTGAACGGAATGGTTATATGTAAAGTTTTGGATCGGAATCCCCACTAAACCGTCTGAGCCCAAGTGAAGTGGGTATCTCCATCACGAGAATAGTATTCGGCCGGTTTGGTGCGTTGTTCTTTCCTTATCGTGTTGCTGGTAATTATGGCCCAAAAGCCTTATTGCAGCTTTTTGGATTTTGATCCGCACAGAACGCCTCATCGTGAGCCCAATGAGGCCAGCCATTAGCGACATTCAAGCGCCGCTCCAACGGGACCGGTATGGTGTCAAGACGCGGACCCAGCGCCGCGAGTTATTGTCAAATGTTGTGTATGACAGCTCATCAGGCGGCGATTCTTTGAGCTCCCTCCTGTAGACCGTCTTTAAACTTCACGCCTTCGATCACCTG
>Ga0207674_10000037_pt1 | contig 134125 bp, 99 predicted proteins | sample KBSCornC72_FD_184303 | JGI IMG/M metagenome (GOLD analysis project Ga0207674, IMG submission 184303) | Corn rhizosphere microbial communities from Kellogg Biological Station, Michigan, USA - KBS Corn C7-2 (SPAdes) (version 2) | ecosystem: Host-associated > Plants > Roots > Rhizosphere > Soil ...
AAAGCCCCTACAATTTTGCTCGCTACCGCGTTTGCAGTTATATTCTCCTCACACGAGCCCATCCGGAATTATCAATATGTCGATACTGACTAAACGCCGAAGTTCTAAGGGCCGAGTCATCCTTTTGACACTGCTCGCCATAGCCGTACTCAACGTCCCAGTCTTTGACCGTGCTGGTGCCCAACAAATAACACAGCAACAGACCCAACGGCCGAGGCGAGTATCGGGAGGGACCACGGATCAGGCGCCTGCTCCAAACTCCAAAGACGAAGTGGATGAGGGCGACGTGGTACGAGTCGATACACAGCTTGTATCCGTACCTGCCGTAGTTACTGATGCGAATGGCCATCCTTTAACCGGATTGCGGCCTGAAAATTTCAAACTGGTAGAGGATGGCGCGGTTCAAAACATTACCAACTTCGGAACCGTTGACACGCCTTTCGAAATCGCGCTGCTTCTGGACACCTCCGGATCGACACGCGAAGATGTTGCCCTCATTCGCCAGGCTGCGAACAGTTTTATCGAGGCCTTAAGAACTGGCGACCGAGTAGGAATCGTAGCCTTCAATACCGACCGGACAACCGCCGATTCCATCGCGACTGTTGAAACACTAAGTCCGTTAACAGCCGATCGACAATCGCTGCGAACAGCCATCGGGAATCTTGGCGCCAGCAACGGTACTCCTTATTACGATGCGCTCGAGCGGGTGGCCGACGAAATTTTCCGCGAACCACCTCGCGATGAAGTTAAAGGACGGCGAGCTGTAGTCGCGCTGACCGACGGCGTCGACTCTGCGAGCACTTCAGATTTCAATTCGGCGAAACTTAAACTATCGCGAGCTGGAATCGCTTGCTATTTCATCCAGGTGAACACCGAAGACTTTGTCGAAGACCGCTTGATGAAGGACTGTCAGGACGATGGCCGGCTGGCACTTTCGCAGCGTCAATTGCAACGTTACCGCGAAGTGTTTGTACCAACCGCTAAGGCCGAGGACTTTACAAACTTCTGTCAGATGGGGCCATTCCAGAAAATGTCGATAAGTCGCGAGCTTTACAACCTGGCAAGACGTGAAATGAACGACCTGTCTCACGCTTCCGGCGGTCGAAGTTTTGTTGCCTCAAATTTGACGGATGCCCGAGTGGCTTTCTCGAGAGTGGCCGCCGATTTAGGTACGCTCTACAGTCTCGGCTATTATCCAACCAATAAGGCGCGAGACGGAAAATTTCGCGCGATCCATCTCGAAGTCAAAGGCTTGAAGGATAAAGCTCAAATTCGAGCTCGCGACGGTTATTACGCTCCAAAATAGTCTCTGATTAAGGAGAAGTTTTTTCGCGATCTGTAATGTCCGCTTTCAATCGAATTGTACTCGTCGTTCTTGATGGCGCCGGAATTGGCGCAATGCCCGACGCTCCCGAATGGGGTGATGCAGGCTCCGATACTTTTGGTCACATCATGGAGTCGCGCTCAGTGCGTTTGCCCAATCTGCAGCGTTACGGATTAGGCAATATCCGGCCTTTGAAAGATTTGCCTCCGCTTGAAAATCCGCTTGGTTCTTATGGTCGTTGTGCGCTGCGTTCCAATGGCAAAGATACGACTACGGGTCACTGGGAAATGGCGGGAATCATTCTAGAACGCGCGTTTCCAACGTATCCCAACGGCTTTCCCAAGACGATCATTGACCGATTTGTTAAAGAGGCGAATGTCCCCGGAATCCTCGGCAACATTCCAGCATCTGGAACCGAGATAATCAAAGAGCTTGGCAAGGAACACGTCGAGAGTCGCAAGCCGATAGTCTACACTTCGGCGGATTCGGTTTTTCAAATTGCGGCGCACGAAGAGGTCATACCGCTCGAACGTTTATACGAGATTTGTGAAACCGCAAGAGAGATATTAGTTGGCGAACACAAGGTGGGGCGAGTCATTGCTCGACCGTTCCTCGGAGAGGCGGGTGCTTTTTATCGCACGGAGAATCGACATGATTACGCGGTCCCGCCGCCACGCGAAAATCTACTGCCTGCTCTCGCGGATGAGGGGTTGGACGTAGTTTGCATTGGTAAGATTGCTTCCATCTACGATTCGATGGGTGTGACGAAAGATCTAACCGCCAAGAATAATGAGCAATCAATCGATCAGACAATTATCGCCTTGCGGGATAAAACTCGTGGATTGATCTTTTCCAACCTCGTCGACTTTGACATGTTGTATGGCCATCGGCGTGATACCGAAGGCTACGCCAAAGCACTCGAACACTTCGATTCACGACTTCCTGAGATCGAGGCGACGATGAATGATGATGATGTGATGATGATTACAGCGGATCATGGAAATGATCCAACCTTTCGAGGTTCGGATCATACTCGTGAGTACGCTCCATTGCTGGTATTTGGGAAGAGCGCTCGGGCAGGAATGAACCTTGGTACGCGCCAGTCGTTGGCAGATATTGGTCAGACGATAGCCAATAATTTTGGTTTAAAACTGACCGCCGGCGCCAGTTTTTTGGGCGACATCGAAGAACCATAGGTCCTATAAGTCGAATAGGTGCTATAAGTCGAATAGGTCCTATAAGCCCAATAGGTCCTATAAGTCTAATAGGTCCTATAAGTCTAATAGGCCCTATAAGTCCAATAGGCCCTATTTCTTTGCCGTCAGACTCCGATAAACCAGTTCGATCCACACATCAGTCTTGATAAAACCCTGGCCCCACGAGTTCCATTCGGCCGGTAAACCTTCCTTCTTAGCCTCGTCGAGGGTCTTACCAGCCGCGACCCTCTTACGCACGATGTCGGTCGTTGCCACAAGCATTTGATGGTATGACTTTAAGTCATCAAGAGTCGAAACTGGCCCATGACCCGGTATCAGTTTGGCTCCTGCCGGAATCTTGGTAATTAACTCGCCAATATTTTGCGTCAGCCCTTCGACGCTGCCACCGCTATCCAGATCGACAAACGGAAACCGTCCCGAAAAAAAGTCATCACCCAAGTGAACCACGTTCGAGGCACTAAAGAAAATCACGCTGTCACCGTCAGTGTGTCCGTGCGGAAAATGGATGGCCTTAATTTCTTCACCGTTGAAGTGCACAGTCAGCGACTGATCAAACGTTATGACGGGCAAAGCTTGTTTCGGCGAGGCGGGTACAGTTTGTTTGAACAACTCAATTCGCTGCTCAGTTGATAATCGTTTTCGCACATTGTCATGCGCAATGATGGGAGCCTCTGGTCCAAACGCGGCATTGCCGCCAGTGTGATCACCATGCCAGTGAGTATTAAGGATAAACTTCAATTTACCCTGGTCCAGAGTTTTCAGAGACGCCCTGATCTTGTCTGCGAGTGGTGCGAACTGATCGTCGACGATTAAGATTCCATCCGGGCCAACAGAGACTCCGATGTTTCCGCCGGCGCCTTCCAGTACATAAACGTTACCGGCAACCTTCGTCGCTTTGATTTCTACCTTTGAGAGATCATCCTGGGCCTGCACTGACACTAAGACAGTCAGGACGACGCTGATTACAAGTAAGTATTTTTTCATGGGGCTCCAGTTCACTTTACGCTTCAGGGTTTTTCAGGACGCCGATAAAAGGGAGATTGCGATAACGTTCGGCAAAATCCAATCCATATCCGACGACAAACTCATCAGGGATCTTAAAGCCGAGATAATCGATCTTGACATCCTTCTCCCTGCGTTCAAATTTATCCAGTAGGGCAGCCAGCTTAACCGAAGCTGGGCCGCGTGACTCAAGGTTCGCGAGCAGGTATGAGAGAGTCAGACCAGTATCAACAATATCTTCGACGACAAGGATGTGACGTCCCTCGATCGGAACATCCAGGTCTTTCATGATGCGCACTTCACCAGACGTGCGCGTGGATGACCCATAGCTCGAAATTGCCATAAATTCGATGCCGAGCTTGGTATCGATTGCGCGCAACAGGTCGCTCAGGAAAAAGCACGCGCCCTTAAGAACGCCGATTAATAACGGATTCAACCCTGCATAATCGCGTGTAATCTCGGCGCCCATCTCCCTGATCCGAGCATTGATCTGGTCCTCTGAAATTAAGGCGGCGATGTTTGGGTTATTAAACTCTGATTTGATTTGAGCGGAAGACGTAGCCACTTGTTTCTCCTCCAACGAGTGCAGTGGGATGTTAGCAATGCCGTTTGCTTCTGTGCCTTGTGGTGCGACATACTATGCAAGCTCTTCCCTTAAGGTCAATGCTTTGCAGCTGAATCGTCAGAGATCAAACCACATGCGCCCTGGAGTCGTGCGTTTTGTAGCGCCTCGTCTGTTTCTTTTTTGCCTCGCTCTTTTTCCGGTTTCGATCACGCGAGGACAAGCTGCGGCGATCGAGCCCTGTCCTGGAACTCCAGCCACAGCCAGGCCGACAGTTTCGAGTACCAAGCGTGGGCCAGTAAAAACTGATGTAAAAGTTAGTGAGACACCAGTCGATTCTAGCCTATCGAATGATCCCGCCGTTGAGGCGATCATCAAACCTTATGCAGAGAAAGCCAGAAACTTAAATCTAGTAATCGGGCGCTTCGATAGTGACCTGAAGAAAGTTTCTCCTGGCGCCGGAGCAATTGGGAGCTTTGTTGCCGATGGGATTCGATTTGAGGCCGAGCGACGAATGGGGAAACCGATAACACTCGCCATGATGAACGCCGGTGGTTTGCGGAAGAATGACATTAAAGCAGGTGAGATCCGAGCGAGCGATATCTTCGAGCTACTGCCATTTGAAAACACCTTGATTGTGGTTGATCTGACCGGCGCTCAACTTGCGAAGCTTATTCCCCTCGGAGTTCGTGATGCGCAATCCGGAGCGCGTATCCAATATAAATGGAACGAGCAGAACCGGGCCGAGTTTATCAGCGGCAAGCTGGTTGATTCCGAGGGAAGGGAACAGGATATCGATCCAGGAAAGATCTATTCGATGGTAACGCTTGACTACCTCTACAATCTCAACAGCGGTTCGTACGCGATTCTTCGTGAAGCTAAGAAAGTAACGCCGCTGGAGGTAACTGTACGCGATGCGATGATGGACTACGTGAAAGCTCAGACTGCAGCCGGTAAAACAATCCAGGCTCGCGGCAAAGATCGATTCGTTCAAATTGGTCCTGATCCAACTGGTCCTGTGGTTTCAAATGATTAATCGTCGAAAATTTCTTATTGGCTCAGCTGCTCTTGGTGCGGGTTTGCTAGCCTCGCCTCGCATGTTTGCCTCCGGGGCGTGGGAGGCTGATACCGTAATCACCATTCTGCACACGAACGATACTCATTCGCAGATCGATCCGTTGCCGCCAAACGATCGCAATGCCGGTATGGGGGGAGTGGCTCGACGCGCGACCCTCGTCAAGCGAGTGCGGCAGCAAAATCCGAATACTCTGCTGGTCGACGCCGGAGACGTTTTGCAAGGTACTCCGTATTTCAACTTTTACAAGGGCGAAGTAGAGTACAAGGCGATGTCGGCAATTGGATATGATGTTGGTACGCTCGGAAACCATGAATTCGACAATGGAGTTGCAGCGCTTGCAGCGGCGCTGAAGTTCGCAAACTTTGATCTCGTCTCTGCTAATTACAATCTCAAGGGAACACCACTCGAGAATCGAGTTAAGCGTTACGTAGTGAAGACTGTAGCTGGAATAAGAGTCGGCATTTTTGGTTTGGGTATCAGTCCGGTGGCACTGATAACACCCGCAAATTTCACGGGTATTACTTATGAAGATCCGGTCCTCAGTGCAAAAGAGACGGTAAAAATTTTGCGCGAGACTGAACGCTGCTCGCTCGTGATTGCGCTTTCCCATCTTGGTTACTATCCGAATCCGAAAGAGGGACAAATCGGTGACGTACAGCTGGCCGCTCAAGTTGATGGGATCGATTTCATTGCGAGCGGTCACACTCACACGTTCATGAAGGAGCCAGTGGTCCAGGCTCAACCTTGTGGGGAAAAGACGTTGATATTTCAAGTCGGGAAAAGTGGGATTAATGTTGGGCGTGTCGACTTTACTTTCCGCACCGGAAAGCTGGTTGCGTCGAATGGTCGTTTGTTGGATTTGCGCGACGCTTAAGATGTGAGCTCAATTTATGGCTGATGATAAAACCCGCGATCGCGTCCGCGCCCTGGTCAAAGAGGTTCTTTCTCAAACTCCTGTTGAGACTGAACCGGAACATACCAAGAGTCGATTTATCGACACGCTGCCCGAACCATCTCCAGCACCCGAGGTTACAAAAGATGAGTCCGCTAAAAACGTAATCACGGAAGACGACGTGCGAGACTTGGCGCCTGGCTCGTCGTTGCGCATTGCCGAGAATGCCCGTCTAACTTCGCTTGCTGCTGATCTGGTTAAGCAAAATAGAATTGAACTCGTGCGGCGAACGCCGCGTCGAGGCTCAAGAGCAGCAAAACTGGTCGCCATTGGTGCAGATCACGGCGGCTTTAAAATGAAAGAAGAGTTGGCTGCGCTACTCAGAGACCTGGGCCACACTGTTCACGACTTTGGTACGAGTTCAGAAGACCCGGTCGACTACCCGGATTTTGCTCACGCGGTGGCCCGCTCTGTTGCCGATAAGACTTCAGATTTGGGAATCATCATTGATGGTGCCGGAGTGGGCAGTGCTATGACCGCTAACAAGGTTCCTGGCGTTCGTGCAGCGGCGTGTTACTCCGTTGCGGTCGCAAAGAACTCGCGGGAACACAATGATGCGAATGTGCTCACGTTAGGGAGTAAGACTATCAGCAGCAATGAAATGCGCGAGATAGTGATGGCATGGCTGCAAACTTCGATGAGCGAGGAGCGGCATCGAAAGAGGGTGGCTAAGATTGAAGCGGTGGAGAGGCAGTACCAGAGGTAAGAAAAAATCTATTGGTCATTGATCAGTTCCCATTGATCATTTAGTTACAGCACGACGCGAAAATGGAAAATGAGAAATGCGAGATGACCAATGAAAAATAAGGGGCGGGTCAGTACGAACCACTCACGACTGACGAACTCGTTTTACCGGCCGCTTCCTGCGCAATCTTCACTCCAACACTTGCGCCAATTCTAGTAGCACCAGCCTCGACCATTTTTCTCGCGTCATCAAGCCCTTTAACCCCTCCGGATGCCTTGACCCCCAACTCAGAGCCAACCGTTCGACGCATCAACGCCACATCCGCAACTGTTGCACCACCTTTCGAAAAACCTGTCGAGGTTTTGACGAAATCGGCACCTGCTTTTTTTGCTGCCTCGCATGCGCGAACCTTCTCATCGTCATTGAGCAGCGCGGTTTCGATTATTACTTTGCAAATGGCGTCGTACTCATGAGCAACTTGGACCACGGAGCGTATGTCGTGTTCTACCAGGCAATCGTCCCCACTCTTTAACGCGCCGACATTGATTACCATATCGACTTCCCTGGCGCCGTCGAAGATCGCACGTCTTGCTTCATAGGCTTTGACATCTGGAAGTGTTGCCCCAAGAGGAAAGCCGATGACCGTACACACAGGAACTCCGGATCCGCGCAGGTTGCAAACAGAACTCCGGACCCAGGTTGGGTTAACGCAAACTGAGGCAAATCCGTAGCTGGCAGCTTCCTGGCATAACTTCTTAATATCCTCGTCAGTCGCCTCGGGTTTGAGCAAGGTGTGATCGATAAGGCTGGCCCATTCCCTGGCAGACCCTGTTTGCCCAAGCACAAGACCGATCCGCGAAGCTCCTGCATCAACAATTCGATGCATCCGTTCGGGACAGCGGTGAAAGCACTCTGAGGTACAGCCGCACATTGCGGCCTGTTCAAAGCCGTCACCATTCAAACGAGCGACAATGGCGTCGGTTATTTGGTCGATTAATAGTTCGTACTCGCCGTTTTTCGGGTATGACATTTGTCGGAAGACTCCGCTGGCATTCTAGCATCTACGTGCCCGAAAAAGCCCGAAAGGCGAGGTAGGGGTTTGGAGTGGGATTGGGCCTGGGCCTGGGCCTTTGGTCTTTGGTCTTTGGTCTTCGGTTTTTGTTCAACTTTCAAAGATCCGGCCCGAAGGCGAAAGACCCAAAGACCTAAGGCCAAAGACCAAAGGCCCAAGTCCCAAACCCCAACAAAGTTCAAAACTTCAACTCATCAGTGTTATGCTTTCAACTGTTCTCCTAACTAACTCGAACCGGTGAAGCTGAATGCCTGCAAGTCGAAAACTGTTGGCAGTGATCCTGGGCGGAGGTGCGGGCAATCGCCTGTTTCCTCTCACTCAACAACGCTCGAAACCCGCAGTTCCACTCGGTGGGAAATACCGGCTGGTGGACATCGCCCTCTCGAACTGCATCAACTCTGACATCCTTCGCACTTTCGTTCTGACCCAATACAACTCGGCCTCCCTTAATCGACACATCGCTCAAACATACCGGTTCTCGCATTTCTCAAACGGCTTTGTAGAGATCATTGCCGCCGAACAAACGCCCGAGAGCCCGCAGTGGTTTCAAGGCACTGCCGATGCTGTTAGACAAGTGCTCCCACATATTCGCGATTGGGGCATCGATACGCTCCTGATACTCTCGGGTGACCATCTCTATCGAATGGATTACCGTGACTTCCTTGCGCAACACTACGAGGCGAATGCAGACGTAACTGTTTCCGTTATTCCTTGTGAGGCTCATTCCGCAAGCGAGTTCGGACTGCTAAAGACCGACGAAACGGGACGCATTGTTGAGTTCAAAGAAAAGCCCAAGGGCGACGAACTCCTCTCAATGCAAGTAGACACAACCAAACTCGGTCTCGATGCAAATGAGGCTAGTCGTCGTCCTTACCTGGCTTCGATGGGAATTTATGTTTTTAAATACGATCGACTCGAGCGCCTGCTGTCGGAAGATACTCGCTGGGTAGACTTTGGTAAGGAAATCATTCCGGCGGCAATCAAGACAGGCCATGTTCAGGCACACCTGTTTGATGGTTACTGGGAGGACATAGGAACCATCCGAGCTTTCTATCGCGCCAACCTCGATCTCACCACCAAGGTTCCTCAGTTCAATCTATTCGACGGTGAAGCCCCGGTTTATACCAGAGCTCGCTACCTTCCGCCGTCAAAGGTTGAAGCAAGTGAAATCAACGACTCGATCATTAGCGATGGCTGCATTATTAACGGCGCGAAGATAAACAGTTGTGTGGTGGGATTGAGAAGCCGAATATCGAAGGGCGTGAATATCGATTCCTCTTATGTGATGGGTGCGGACTACTATCAAACCTTTGAAGACATGAGGCTTGACATGTCCAACTCGTTACCGCGCCTGGGAATAGGGGAGGGAAGTCTGATCAAGGGGGCCATCATCGACAAGAATGCGCGCATTGGAAGCAACACTCGCATGCTGAATGAAGCGGGAACGGTTTTCGCCGACGGCGAAGGTGGTTCGTATTACATTCGCGACGGGATCATCATCGTTCCGAAAAACGCAGTGATACAAGATGGAACTGTTATATAGCTCCAGGGTAGGTTTTTATGGCTCGAGGGTGGGAAAGTAAATCGGTAGCGGATCAAATCGAAGAAGGAAATTCTCGAGCACCAACAAACGTACCTGCACTCCCTCCGGCGGAACGGTTGAAAGCTGAAAAGTTAAAGTCTCTGTTGCTCTCCAAATCTCGTATCCTGGATCAACTCGAGCGTGCCAGGAACCCGGCTTATCGTGAAACTCTCCTTAAAGGGCTGAATGCTATTGAGAATGAGATCGAGCAGCTCTGAAAGATTGGTCATTTCCATTTTCCCTTCCGGCCCGATGCTCAAGTTGAACATTAAGTCGCAATTGATAATTGAGAATCAAAAATTCAAAACTATCACTGCCCCTAATTCCTGAAGATATCACTTTAACTCCTTGACTGCTTCCCGCCTAAAGTCATACTTCAACTAATGCCGAAGTCACCAGTACCAACCCGCGAATACCATCCAGCGAAAGTGCAGAGAAGTGAAGGTCCAAAGAGACGGCCTAAAACGATCCCGCTGTTAAAGCTCCCAGCAGATAAGAAAGGACTTGAAGTTGAACTTGATGGTCGAGCGGTTAAACTCACCAATCTCGACAAGCTGTTCTGGCCGAAACTGGGAGTAACAAAACGAGATCTAATCCAGTACTACCTGAATGTTGCTCCTGTTTTATTGCCGCACCTGTTTGACCGTGCAATGGTAATGAAGCGGTACCCAAATGGAGCTCACTCCGACTTCTTTTTTATGAAACGCGCTCCCACGCCAAGACCCTCCTGGATTGAGATCTGCAGCATTGAGCACTCGTCCGGTAACGTTATTGATTTTCCAATGATCCAGGATCTTCCTTCATTGATGTGGGTAATTAATCTGGGATGTATTGACCTGAATCAATGGTATGCGCGCTGTGATGATGTTGACCGGCCAGACTATCTACATTTTGATTTGGATCCCGTGCCGGGTGCCGGTTTCACGCAGGTAGTCGAAGCAGCGCTCTTCTTGAAGGAGGCTCTCGACTCATTAAAGATACCAAGCTATCCCAAAACCACAGGCTCAAAGGGAATCCACATCTATGTGCCGATTCAACGTGGGCCTACCCAGAAACAGGTTTGGAGTTTTGCGAAGGAGTTTGCCTATGCCGTTACCTCACAGGCACCGGCGCTCCTAACTGCGATTTACCAGGTGTCGAAGAGACCGAAGGGAAGAGTCCTGGTCGATTACAATCAGAATGCCTGGGGACGCACACTCGCGTCCGTTTACTCAGTCAGGCCAAAGGATCTTCCCACGGTCTCGACGCCGCTAAAGTGGCAGGAGCTAAAACGCGGAATCTCCATTGACGATTTCACGATCGATAATGTACCGGCTCGAGTTAAGCGACTGGGCGATCTTTGGGAGCCCGTTGTCGCCAAGCGAGGTCGATTTAAACTTGAAGCTTATCTTTAACACCAAGTCTTGCGGGCCGCTCGGCGAGGTTGATTCGCGAATGTAATACTTCAACCGTCGGCATGCCTACACCTTAAGTTATTTATTAACCGCATCGAATGAGCAAGGGGAGAACTAGGTAGTGGTTAAAGAGAAAATTGAGCTCTGGACTATTGGTCACTCGACTAGATCAGCCGAGGAGTTCTTGTCGTTGTTGAAGGCCTACTCGATCGAGGTGTTGGTTGATGTTCGGAGCTTCCCAACTTCAAAGCGTCACCCGCAATTTAATAAACCAGTACTTGAAGAGTTTCTTAAACATTCAGAGATTCGTTATCTGCATTTTGCAGCACTGGGCGGAAGAAGAAGTCCACGAGCGGACTCGATAAATACTGCCTGGCAGAATGCAGGTTTCAGAGGCTATGCCGATTACATGGAAACCCCTCAATTTAAAAATGGGATTAAAGAACTACTTGAAGTGGCTTCGAATTCAAAGACCGCAATCATGTGTGCCGAGGCCGTCTGGTGGCGTTGCCATCGAAGTTTGATCTCTGATTACTTGAAGGCGAACGGCGAGCAGGTAACTCACATAATGGGAATTAATAAGACGGAGTCGCATCCCTTTACGCCTGTTGCGCGCATTGTTGATGGAAAGCTTTCCTATCGCGGGTTGATCTGAACAATCATCAATTACCAATTGTTAACGATAGTTTTTGAACTCAGGCGATAAGTTATGAGGTTTACCGGACGTTGCTGTGCCAGACCTTGGCCTTGGCGCCTTTCTTTCGTCTCTTAACTCCGGTTCGTTTAGGGATTGATTTGGGATCCCCTGTCGCTGCCTTCTTTATATTTCCGCCTTCATCTTCGGCGATTTCGGCAAGTGTTCGACGGGTGAGAATTGATACTGGCGCAATTTCCGTAACGTCTTCGTCGGTGTTGTAGTAATCGCGATGCTTGATCAGTAGCCACTGCGGCTCTTTGGTCCTAACTAACACCCATGAGCCTTTGAGTTTTTCTCCTTCGAGCGTGAACTTCAAATCGCCTTTCTCTAAAGCAGTTGCAGCGTCGTCAGTCCCTTCTGGTTTGAAGGTGCCGTAGTCCCAGACCATTACAGTCCCCCCACCGTATTCCCCTTCAGGAATTACACCCTCAAATTTAGCGTAGTCAACCGGGTGATCTTCAACATGCATGGCTAGTCTCTTGACGGTCGGATCAAGAGATGGTCCCTTTGGCACCGCCCATGATTTCAGCACGCCGTCGACCTCAAGACGAAAATCGTAGTGAAGCTGAGTTGCTCGATGTTTTTGGACCACAAACATCCGGCCGGTCCTGGTGCGCTTTTTTATTGGACCGGGTTCAGGTGTCTTATCAAACTTCCGCTTCTTCTTGTATTCCGTTAAGGCAGCCATGATGCAACGATACTGCTAAAGTGATTCCTTAAGTGTCGTGAAAGCATCAAGATTTTACGAAATCCTCAGTCGATCTAAAACATCAATCGAAAATGCGATTGTTAACCCGCACGGACCAACGAGTACCGGGGTCTTCGACATGCCAGCTGGGTTTTATAAATCTTGAGATGGAAATTACAAGTGAAGAAGGCCCAATGCGAATTGGTAACAGTGCTCTTCAGGCGCCCTGAGTTGCAGCCAGTTCCCGTTGCTCCTCTTCATTACCAAAGAGTTCGGTTTGAATTGGATCCAGACCCAATGCTTCGCGCACACGCGCAAAACTGCGACGATGTATCGGCAACGCTCCCAGTGTTTTCAAAGCGCGACAATGTTCAGGTGTGGGGTAACCTTTGTGCGAAGAGAACCCATATCCCGAATAGAGCTTATCGAGTTCGAGCATGTGAGCGTCGCGCGTAGTCTTAGCTAGAATCGAAGCGGCTGCAATACTCGCGGACAGAGCATCACCTTTAATTATTCCGCGCTGGGGAGAAGTGCAGTTAGGAATGCGCCTGGCATCAACTAACACGTAGTCTGGCTGCGAAGACAATCCTTGAACAGCGCGTTGCATCGCCAGTAGTCCAGCATGATAGATGTTTATCTTGTCGATCTCCTCAACTTCTGCAAACCCGATCGACCAGCACAGAGCATCTTGCTTAATTTGCTGGGCCAGTTCGCCTCGCTTTTCTGGATCCAATATTTTTTTCGAGTCGTTCAGTCCACGCAGCTTGTAATTCCTGGGCAGGATGACGGCACCCGCTACAACCGGTCCTGCAAGCGGGGCCATACCCGCCTCATCGACGCCGGCAACAAAGTTATATCCTTCGGCCCAAAGGTCAATCTCAAACCTGAGCAAGAAGTGCAAACGTTGACCTTCGGCACGATTGCTTCGATAGCGAGTTCTGATGCGACGAGCTAACTGGTGAGCGCCCTGTCGTGAATCACCCTCGAGCGCCTCAAGTAATCCTTTAGGTACTGGGCGACCTCGATTGATGAAGATGTCATTCAGTTCCGGAATTGACTTAGCTAATAAATCCTCAAGCGACGGCATAATTATTTATTGAAATGTCCAATCAGACGAGATGTCGATTAGTCTCCGTTTGTGACGTGTGTCTTGTCAAGAAGGCGGTTGTTTTTTTACCAGATTCGCATGAGTGTTATTCTAGATGACGCAAAGTTCGACTAAAGTAAAGCAAATCCGACGTTGGAAAAAATTTCCCCCCAAACAAAACTGCGGTTACTTGGCTTACTGCCACTGGTTTTTTTTAGTGCCCAGGCGATTCATTACCTGCGGATTCACCAGTTTGGCCATATGCTCTGGATGTGCAACATAGGGAATTTGCTCCTTGCGCTTGGATTATTTGCCCAAAGTAAACCGCTGATCAGGGTGTCGTCGATCTGGATGATTCCGGGGCTATTCATCTGGATTAATTACGTGGTCCTGTCCTGGGGCGTGAATCCTAGCTCCACGCTGGCTCATGTGGGTGGCTTGATTGTCGGAATGTACGCCGTCCGGCGAGTGGGAATGGATCGCCTCTCCTGGTTGTATGCCTTCGTTTGGTTTTTGGCAATCCAGTTGGGGTCTCGCCTGTTTACGTCTCCTGACCTGAACGTCAACCTTGCGCACCACATGCAGCCGGGGTGGGACCGGAGATTTTCGGCCTATTGGCAGTTTTGGATAACCTTGGTTGTAGTCACCGGATTTGTCCTGTGGATAATTTCCGTCGTTCTCAGGCGGGCCTGGCCATCCGACGTTCAAGTGATTGATTAGGTTAACCTCGTCCCTTTCAATCTTTTAGCTTGGAATCGTTGTAAATCCCTTCAAATACCCAGTTTTGGAAGTCCTTAAAGAATTACCTGAGCACTCAAAAACCCACCTGGACTATTATCAAACTTGGGCTTTCCCATGTTACTATGCACCCGTTGAATACCCCTTTCCTCCTGTGGGTATAGTTTGGCGCGGCGGACGGCAAAAACCGCCGCGCTTTTTTGTACCCTTCGCAAATTGCAAATAGGATCCACGAACGATTTTTTTCTGAAATCGTCTACAATCCTGTTTACGAAGCCGCGTTCTACTCCCGTTCTGCTGTTTAATTGGACTGCGGTCAATGAAACGATCCCCTTCCCGTCAGGTTCTAAAGGTGGCAGTCGTAGCGACTGTCTACTTTGCAGCAGCAAGGCTTGGACTGTCCCTTGCCGTTGTGCACTCTAATGTAACGGCGGTTTGGCCTCCGACAGGGATTGCCATAGCTGCTCTCCTTATCTGGGGTAGGGGTGTTTGGCCGGGAATCTTAATTGGCGCATTAGCCGCCAATCTTCTCACTCAAATTACTTTCCGTTCTGCAATCGGCATCGGTATCGGCAATACTTTAGAAGCACTCGCCGTACTTTTCCTGCTAACTCGTTCGAAACGCTGGAATGGTCAGCTTGATTCCGGGGTCAACGTGTTTTGGTTCGCTTTTTGCGCAGCTGTAGTTGGTCCGCTGGTTAGCGCAACAGTTGGTACCCTGAGTCTGGTGCTTGGTGGATCGGTCAGTGGGAATGACTTTGCGGCCATCTGGTTTACGTGGTGGATGGGTGACGGTTTTGGCGCCCTCCTCTTTGGCCCATTGCTTCTGGCCTGGGCCAATAAGGGCGAGTTTGACCGACGCGAACAAGTTGACGCCTTGTTATTGCTTAGCTTATTGGTCGCGGTATCACTGATGATTTTTGGCGGGTGGTTTCCGGGATCCGTAAAAACTTACCCGTTAGCTTACCTTTGTCTACCCTTACTCCTATGGTCAGCACTCAACTTTGACCAAAGAGTTGTCACCACCTCGATTGTCTTGATGACGGGGATTGCTATCTGGGGCACGCGTAACGGTTATGGTTCCTTTGTCCAGCCTAACCCGAACGTTTCATTGTTGTTGCTCCTGTCATTTCTAGGAACCGGCACTTTAATGACGTTGGTACTTTCGGCCGTAATTAATGAGCGTCGTCGAATCGAATCTGAGAAACACCAACTCGGTAACCAGCTTGAACTACACCGCAGACGGGTCCAGGACATTGTCGATCATGTACCGGGTGTCGTCTGGGAGGCGTGGGGACAACCTGATCAGGCTAATCAGCGAATAGATTTTGTCAGTAGTCATGTGGAGCAGATGCTTGGTTACAGTCAGGACGAGTGGTTATCCACGCCAAATTTTTGGTTGTCGATTGTTCATCCGGACGACCGGGAGCGAGCCGCGAAAGAAGCTGGGGCCATCTATGCGTCAGGCAAAGGAGGGAGCAGTCGCTTTCGCTGGCTTCACAAGGATGGACGAGAAATCTGGGTCGAGGCGCAGTCGATTGTCGTTAGTGATCAAACTGGTCCAATTGGAATGCGCGGCGTCACGATGGACATCACCGCCGCTGTTAGTGCAGAAGTTGAGCGAGCCGAATTGCTGAAGCGCGAGAGTGAGGCTCGTGGGCGAGCTGAAGAGGCCAGTCGTTTGAAGGACGAGTTTCTGGCCACAGTCTCGCACGAGCTCAGGACACCACTGAATGCCGTAGTAGGCTGGTCGCGCCTGTTACGATCGGGCCAGTTGGACCAGGACGGTGCCGTTCACGCCGTCGAGGTAATAGAGCGTAACGCCGAAGCGCAAAAACAGATTATTGAAGATCTTCTTGATGTCTCGCGCATCATCACAGGCAAATTGAGAGTTGACACGCAACCGGTAGACTTGCTGCTCGTGATTCACGACGCGATAGACGCTATTCGGCCGGCAGTTGAAGCTAAAGAAATCCAGGTGCGTACCCGTTTCGACTCGCCAGATCTGGTAGTTAAGGGTGACGTGGATCGACTTCAACAGGTCTTTTGGAACTTGCTCTCAAATGCCGTCAAGTTCACTCCCTCACAAGGAACAATCGAAGTCCTCCTTATTCGAAGTGAGGCGAATGCCGAGATCCGGATCGAAGACTCAGGTCCCGGCATACCAGAAGATTTCATTCCTCGAATTTTTGATAGATTTAGCCAGGCGGACGGGTCAAGTACACGAAAGCACGGTGGGTTAGGTTTAGGATTAGCGATTGTGCGACATCTTGTTGAGTTGCACGGCGGAACTGTCTATGCGTCGAACGGACCGAGCGGACGTGGAGCTGTCTTAACTGTTCGCTTGCCTGCCATTGAATCCGTAAGCGAGAACGTACTGGCTACGGCATTCTCTCAACCGAATAACTAGAAAATCTTTTTCAGTACCGGCGCGTTGGAACGAGCCGAATCATCAACGACCGCGGTACCAGAGGGATTGAAGATATAGCTGTCACGTGCCTTCACCGCGAGGTTCGGTTCATTGGCGCGAACCTTAATCTGTCTTCGTTGTCCCGCTTGGGGTGGTCGCTTTGGGTAATAGCCAATCGTGTACTGGCGGCGAAGTTCTTCAGCGACGTTAGCGAATGCATACGTCATGTTTTGCAGACTGTCTGCCTGATAGCGTCGACCGCCGCTGCCATCGGCCATCTCCTGTAAATACTCACTGGCAAATTCGTAGTCAGATCGAATCGTGCCACGACCTGGTTGTGGATAGCCGCCTCGACTGCCACCGCCGCCGCGTCGACCGCTCCGACCCCCGCCACCACCAAATATTCCGCCCAGGATGGTTCCGAAAATATCGATCTGTCCTTGAGGATAACTTGGACCAGAAACCTGGACATCGCCCGAGGTGTCGTACTGAACCGGATAAATCAGCGCGTCGAGTTCCTGTGCATCCATGATGTTGCTTTGGTAGGAGGCACGGCGGCTCGTCGTATCGACTCCATCTGTAAACAGGACGATTGCTTTGCGGCCGGGTATGTGGTTCAGGCGTTGGTTGATCACCATATCGACTGCGTCGTAAAGACGGGTGCCATCGCCAGTTTCAGCTCGCCGGATCGCTCTCTGAAGTTTCATTCGATCCGTAGTCAGGTCACTCAAAACTTTTATGTCATTGTTGAATGACACCACCATCACTTTGTCATCAGGGCGCAGTTGATTTACGAAGCTGATTGCAGCGTCCTGAATGTCCTCAAGCCGAAATTGCGTCGAGGGACTCGTATCAAGCATCAGCACGACCGAGAAGGGTTTATCAACTGAGGCAAAGAAGGCGACTTGCTGTTCAGTCCCGTCTTCCCAGATTCGAAAGTCTTCTTTTTGCAGGTTAGGTACGTAACGACCATCCCGATCCATTACGCTAACAGGAATCGTAACGAGGGTGGTGTTGACCTTAACGACGTCGCCAGCATCAACTTCCTCGGGCGCGCTAACCGAGTTGTCTTCGGTGGTTTGGTTTGATGGCTGACGGCTACCTGAAGAATTCGCTCCGCCAAGGACCGGCGGCTTACTCGGCGCTTGAGTTTGGGGAACAGGTGCCTGGGGCTGGTCGCCCACTCTGCGCGGTCGGACCTGGGCCAACGAATCGACAGAAATACTGGCGATCAGTAAAGGGAGAAGCAATATTAGTGCGCGCATTCTCATACGGAGGCTCCGATCGTGCAGTTCAACGAGAGGCCCAAAAGCCTCACTAAGATGCACTGAATCCAAAATAGATGCTTGCGGTTTTTGGACGGGGGAATCAGGGAAGAGAAAAACCGTGAGACAAAGATAACCATCACCAGTCGTGGTGGCAAGAGTTCAGCTGCACGAGATTTCAAAAACTCTTGGTGTCGCAGATATTTCCCCGAAAAATCGCTAGTTTTTAGTTTCACTCGGATTGATCCTGACTCGAAGAAATAGCCTTCCAGATAAGAGGCAGCGTAGCCCACATCTGACCACGATGTTGCGGGCGAAAGGCAAACAAGACAACTTTGCCTTTGCCAAAATTCGTCTCCGCCAGCGCTATCTGTCCGCGCAGCCTGTCTTCGCCCAACAGCCAGCCCGACAACAGAACTTCTTCCTTTGCGTAACGAGCGATGACCTTGACGCTCGGATCTGTGGAAGCAAAAGCAGAACTGTTGATGAAGTACGCCGGTAGCCTGTTGGGTATTCCCTGGAACGACGGGGATGAGGTATCGACGTCGAGGGAGACAATTGAGCCGGGACTGTAGAACTCAGAACTTCGCAGGCCCTCAAGCGTGTTTCTCAATGGCAGCTTAAACTGGGTTATTGGAAGGTCACATGAAGCATCGAAGCAAATCAACGTTCCACCATTCGTGACGAACTCCTTCAAGTGATTAACTCCAGCCTCTGTTATGCCGCCTGTGTATTCAACCGGCAAACTACCAGAGGCGTTGCCTTGAACGATCTCTGTTGAACGTTGCGACGGCAAAATAACGACATCATAGTTTGCATTCAGACCACCCTCACGAACCTGCGTATCCTTGATGGTTTCGTAGGGGACATTGAAGGTGTCGAATACAAATCTGGTCCATCCCTCATCCATGTTCCCGGTGTTGCCTTTGTAGATGCCGACGCGAGCAGAAACCGAAACAGGATTCTTGATTGGCGATCGCTCTCCCTTCATCGGTGGTAAAGCGAGATCCTGTCGAACAACATCCCCGTTGTTTAGCAGCAGCAACTTTCGGTCGGAAGTTCTTTCCCTGATAGAAGTAATGGCGGGTGCATCAACTCCCATCTGCAAAGGCAGCGTCCAGCCAGCCACATCGTAAGGACGTTCCGCCTCGCCCTGGGCCGTCATGCGGTTCGGGTAGATCTGCGGCTCAAATAGAGCTTCGACGTTTGAACGCTGCGGTTGAGCCAGAAAGATTATGTAGCTCCCTGCAGGTACTTCGCTGACACCATTTGTTCGGATGATCGTGCGATAAGCTCCCAGCTTTTCATTCGGTGGATTTGTTCGCTGCAGAAACTGTGGTCCATAGGTTACATGTAGCTCCTGGTCGAGCCGGTAAACTTCCACTCCTTGCTCGATTAAACTCCCGAGCATCTTTGCTACGGCCTCATCGTGACCTTGTCCGGCAGGAATCAAATAAGCGATAGGCTCGTCAGGTTTAGATACGCGCTCGATACTCTCTTTATTTAGAGCAAAGAAATTAGAGAGATACTCGTCCTTGTATTTCGCGGTCATGGACAGCAAGGACCGGGCGGCAATCAGCTCCATCGACATGATGTCTTTTGGACGCCACGTTCCGCCCGGCCAGGGATCTGGGAAGTTAGTGGTCGACTCGGAAGCACTTCTCATTCCTCGTGTGCTTGATCTGGATAGTTGTTCCGCGGTGACACTTGTTGGCGTCATCAGCCTTGCACTCGCTGCCTCCGACAAGATGCCAATTGAGTTATGAAAATAAGGCGCCGTCCGGAAGCCTCCGTGCCACCAGGTGTCGTAGAGCGCGTTTGTTAGTACTCCCTTATAGCCCTGACTTTGCAGATCGGCAGCAACCTTGTGGCCCAACAAGCCAACCTGTCTTAAAAGAGTTGGAGAGATATTCGGATTGGCAGGATCGTAAAAAGGCGGAATGAAGAATCGGGAACCATTCGAACCTTGTTGGTGTACGTCGTAGACAACCTCCGGAAACCATTCGTGCCAGAATAACCGAGTAATTAATCTGGTCTCCTTCAGGTTAAGCATAAACCAGTCGCGATTATCATCGTGGCCCGCGTAATGGTGATAGAGTTCAGGAGGTTCTCTTCCTTCAAACTTGGTGCCCACTGTTTTGCGATACCAGTTAGCGACAATATCGATCCCATCCGGATTTGGAGACGGAATCAATAACAGAATCGTATTTTGAAGGATCTCCTTAGTCTCAGAATCTTCAGCTACAGCGAGCTCATACGCCAGTTGCATCGACATCTGTGAGGCAACAATCTCGGTCGAATGAATTGAGCATGAGATTGCGACAACAACCTTGCCCTCTTTAATCAATCTGTCGCGTTCCGCGTTGCTTGTAACTTTTCGAGGATCAGCTAATCGTTGCTGAATGTCTTTGTATTTTTCGAGTGCCAGTATATTCTCTCGCGCACTGATGATTGCTACGATCAGTGGCCTTTTGAGCGTGGATTCTCCTAATGTCTGAATCAGAACTCGATTTGAGCTCTTATCGAGAACGGAAAAGTAGTTTCTTATCTGTTCCCAGTCTGCGATGGTTCGGTCGTCTCCTGGGTTGAAGCCCAAGATGCTTTTGGGAGAAGGAATCGCACGGGACGGTGCCGTTTGTAATTTGGCCTGCTGAGCTGCCAGGGAGTTTGGAAGCGCCACCAGGTACAGAAGAAGGGCCAGACTTCCGATTGCCAATCGATGCCTAGTCATTAGAATTCCCTTTGCGATTTTATGGAAGATAGCGCTAAAGCCGGAACAACAGACAACGAGTCTAACACAAACGAAGGTCGAAGCTTCGTCAGGCGAATTCACTACTGGTGGTCATTATTTGTCGCTGGCGCACTGCTGGGCGTGCTTGGCCCACCCATCCTGATCGTAGCCTGGTTGGTGAATAAGCACGATCTGGTTTATCCAGTGGCGTTGTTTGGTGCGAGCGCATGGCTGAAGTTGAGTGGAGTTAGAGTAGTTGTGAAGGGGTTGGAATCATTAGATCCGAAACAATCCTATGTTTTTGTCTCCAATCACCGTTCTTACCTCGATACGGCCACTCTGTTTATATACACGGGGAGGCGTATAGGTTTACTTGCCAAGAAAGAGCTATTGAAAATCCCAGTACTTGGTGTCGGAATGGGTTTTGTAAACGTGATGGCAATCGATCGATCTAATCGGGACAGTGCCATTCGCACTACTGAAGCGGCGGCGAAGCGAATTCAATCGGGTATATCGTTTGCTGTATTCGTGGAGGGAACCCGAGCCAGACCAGGAGAGTTGTTGCCTTTTAAGAAGGGTGCCTTTTACATGGCGAAGCAGGCTGGTGTTCCGATCGTTCCAGTCGCCATAAAGTATTCAGACGATCTGATGGGCAAGGGAACTGGCGAAGCAAAATCGGGAACCATTGAGATGGTTATGATGAAGCCAGTTCCCACCGATTCAGTTCAGACCGACGAAGACATGACCCGATTTATTCACGGCGTTCGACAGTCGATTGCTCACGAATTAAGCTCGCCCTGAACTACGGCAATTTGAAGTCGAAGGTCAGCACCCCAGTCATCTTCACTGTAATTCCGCCGGCGACCTTGGGTTTAAACGTGGCCGCCCTCGCAGCTTCTTCGGCTGACTGTCTCAACGCCGCTGGTCCATCTGTGGCGGTCGCTGAAACTACCTTGCCGTTTTCATCAACCACTACTCGGACGGTAACTCGTCCGGTAATTTTCAGTCGTTTCGCATCTTCCGGGTAACGCGGAGTTGGCAATACCGTTGCCTGCCCGTTTAGGACGCCCTCTTCAACCGGTTTCGTGACTTCGTTAGAAGATGGGTTCTCGTCTTCGCCAACTTCAGTTACCTTCAAGGTCGCGCGTGCCGGAGCGAAGTCGGAGTAGCGAACTTTCATGCGAATGTGGAGCGAGCCACCGTTGTCGTAAACCAGTTCTTCGTCAGCATATGAATAAGTAGGAAACCAGTAACGGCCGTCAATATGTTGCCGATAGGTTTCGACGACCGGGAACTTATTGTTCTTTGTTTCTGGAACGCCCTTACCTTTTGTCTTTACGATCTGTAGGTCCTGATCATCGACCCAGATACGACCGAGGAACAGACGGTCTTTCAGGTTCTTGGAACTGGGCATCACCTTGGGCGCCACGTCGAACACATAAAGGTCAAGCTCATCAATCTTTTCCTTACCAACGTAGCGAATGTCGTATTTGCTGATGTTTGACGGCTCCAGCGCAAACGGCTCAACCCCGCCCAAATCCTCAATATCCTCTTTCGTTATCTCAGCCAGGGTCGGCATGGGGAAAAAGCTGATTTTCTCGTAGCGATTGCCCTGGTCATCAAAGGTGAGCAGGGAAACCTTGTGGTACTCCCCAACAACCTGGCCACCCATCCCAATGCTCTGGAGCAGCGCATCTCGCTTAAACGAATAATTGTTTAGAGCTGTCCGAAACTCACTTTCCTTGGCGGTGAATGCACTTATTACCTTCGATATTTCAATCGAATTTGCGCCGTCAGCCGATTGGGCCTTGACCGGTAACACAAGCAGGCCAAATACAAATAGTGGCAGGACCGCCAACTCCAGAAATCTCTTCATAACTCTCAATTCCATCTTAGAAGGGTTGAATAAATGACAGGACATACTCTGATAAAAACCGTCTCGCCGTCAGATGCTCCATTAAAAGCCAGCTGTTGCCAACCTGCCAGTTCCGGCCGGTGCGAATTTCGGTATTTCTTGTTGCAAAGTTTCCTGCATCTGGTGTAAGGTGCCAATATTAGAATAAGTTAGGCCGAGTGGCCACGCTCGATACGAGTTAGATTTGGCCCGGTTGAACTTATCAGCACTTTTGAAAACAGTTTCTCAAGGTCCTCATGTCGGCAGCAGCCATATTGCCCCAATTCCGTCGAGCTTTACGGCGCGGGAGCGCAGACGTGACGCCGAGCGGCGGCGTTGCTTGTACGGATCTGGGCTGACCAAGCTTTGGGAGGAGCTTGGTTTTAAGTGGTCTGAGGTCGACGATGTGCGCGGTGACATGTCACTCCTTCTGGGCGGAGTGGCTGAAAAATCACCGCGCACACCCCAGCCTGAAAACCAGCAACTTCCCGAAAACTTTTTCGGGATTCAGTCGCCCGCAAACTCGACGGCGACCCGGTTCGGGATTATTCCCTTTTCAAAACCTTCTTCCAGCAATTGCCTGACAGCCTGGCGCCCGCGGTCTGTATAGTCCAAGGTTAATTCATTGACCCACATCGCGACAAAACGATCAGCGAGGTGGGGATCCATGTCTCTTGCGAACTGCATCGCATACTGAAGTGCATCATCGCGATGTGACAACGAGTAGTTGATACTTTCACGTAACAGGCGCGAGACGTTGTTGATCCGTTCTGTGCCGAGATCCTTACGAATTACGTTACCTCCCATCGGCAAAGGTAACGCGTGCCGGTCATGCCACCATTCACCAAGGTCAAGGACCTTGTGGAGTCCTTTGCTTTCAAAAAACAGCTGTCCTTCATGAATCAATAGACCGGCATCACAAGTGCCATCCTGTACGGCCTCAATGATTTCGTCGAAAGGCACGACTTCATATTCGAACTCATTGTTGAAGATGCGCAACGCAAGGAATGCGCTGGTTAGTTTTCCTGGAATTGCAATCTTCAACCGGGGAATATCTTCAGGCGTCGCAGGTTCCCTGGCAACGACGATTGGCCCATATTTATCGCCAATCGAAGCTCCATGTGGCAGCAATGAATACTTGTCAGCAACATAAGCGTAAGCGTGAAAACTTATCGCGGTTACATCGTAAGTCCCTCGTGTCGCCTCTTCATTGAGAGTTTGTATGTCTTTGAGCAGGTGATCAAAAACCAGATCTCCGGTATCAATCTTGTTGGTGGCAAGTCCATAAAACATAAAGGCATCATCCGAATCAGGAGAATGCGCGAGTGTTATTTTTTGACGTTCTTTAGGAGTGGTCATTTATGATCTTTCGCAAGTAATTTGTGGCTAAACGACGCTTAAACGGTCACGTTCAATTCGGTTATAAACCGTATCCCGTTCGACCGCCTCGAAGCCGGCTTCTTCAATCAGCTGGACTAACTCAGCCTTGTTCATTCGAACTTCATTGTTAGCTTCGACCGAATAACTGGTAGTCAGTTCGCCGCCGTCAGTAATCGTTCCGTCGATATCATTAGCGCCGTAGTGCAAGGCGACTTGAGCCAGTCGTTTACCGAGCATGACCCAGTAGGCCTTGACGTGATCGAAGTTGTCCAGCATCAGGCGTGACACCGCCATCGTCTTTAGCGAATCAATGCCCGATGGCCCCGGCAGATGCGCAAGTTGAGTGTCTGGCGGATAGAATGCGAGCGGAATGAAACACTGGAAGCCGTGCGATTTTTCTTGTTGCTCTCTTAACTTCACGAGGTGATCGACACGATCCTCGAACGACTCGATGTGTCCATAAAGCATCGTCGCATTCGTCTTCAAACCAGCTGCGTGTACCTTCCCTTGCAATTCAAGCCAACGATTGGCATCGCATTTGTGAGCACAAATCATTGATCGTGTTGGCTCACGAAATATTTCAGCTCCGCCACCCGGGCATGAATCCAGCCCCGCATTAATCAAACTTTGGATGACCTCCTCATCACTCATTTTGTAGAAATGCGCAAAGTGATCGAATTCGACCATCGTAAACGCTTTCAAGTGTAGTTGCGGATATTCGCGTTTTAGCGATGAGAGCAGATCGGTGAAATAACTGAAAGGGAGCTTTGTGTTCAATCCGCCGGTTATATGTAATTCAGTAGCGCCCTCAGCGATCGCCTGGGCTGCGACTTTCAAGCTGTCTTCGATGTTATGAGTATATGCGTCGGGCTGTCTTGGAGTTCGGAAGAATCCGCAGAACTTGCAGTCGGCGTAACATATGTTCGTTGGATTGAGGTGCCGGTTGACGTTAAAAAAAGTGGTGCGGCCGTGCCGTTTGCGGCGAGCTGTATCAGCGAGCTTGCCAAGACCAGGCAGATCGTCCGTTGCAAACAGTGCCAGACCGTCGTCGAAGCTTAACCGGTCACCACTCTCGACGCGACTGGCGATTTCGTTCAGTTTGTCGTCATGTGAAAAATTCATATTCACCTTAATTTCTTATCTCAGAAAAAGGGCACTGCCAAAACTGACTAGTAAGATTACGCTAACAAAAGCGTTTGTCGTAAAGAATGCGGCATTCAATCTACTTAGATCGTCGGCACGAACCAGCAAGTGTTGATAGACAAGTAATGCGCCGGTAAATACCACGCCTGCTATGGCAACTGGACCAAGTCCACTCACCAAATAAAGCGCAATCAATGCTAGGAAGGCGCCAGCGTGCAAGCCTCGTGACACCCAGAGCGCGTTCGCTATTCCCAGCCGTGCTGGGATCGAGCGCAATCCCTCACGACGATCAAACTCGTAATCCTGACAGGCATACAGGACGTCAAATCCCGCGGTCCACAGCAATACGACAAGAGACAACAAGAACGGTATTGGACTGCCAAATTGTCCTTTAACTGCGATCCACGCACCAGTTGGAGCAATTGCCAGGCACCAGCCGAGCACGATGTGCGAAAACTGGGTAAATCGCTTGGTAAAAGAATAGAGCAGTACGCTTCCCAGCGCGACTGGTGCAAGCAAAAGTGTCAATCGGTTTAGCATTGCAGCGGCGAAAAGAAACAGAAGTGCTGCAACAATTGTAAAAGCCCAGACGAATTGCGTAGAAAGCAGACCGGCGGGTATTGCTCGGGAAGCAGTACGCGGATTGCGAGCATCGATGTTTCGATCTGCAATTCGGTTGAAGGCCATGGCTGCTGAACGAGCTCCTACCATGGCCGCAGTAATCCATAACAGCTGACGCAGAGTTGGAAGACCCCTGGCCGCCAAAACCGCACCGAGTAAAGCGAACGGTAAAGCGAAAAGCGTATGCTCGATCTTTATCATTTCGAGCGTTAGGCGAGTGTTTTTAAGGACTGTCGACACGGTGGGTGAATCAGAATAGGGTTTATTAGTAACTCGAAATCTTACTTGGCGACACCCATCAGCGCAAGCGAGCCGATCGAAATGGTTACTAAGGAATACGAGTTTCAGACGTTCGGGTTTCGCGCAGATGAGTCTCATCGATTAGAGCGCTCGGTTTTTGCCTCTAAGAACTGAATGCTAGAATCGCGTTACTCTTATGGACCTTAATGAACTCAAGAATCTGTTGAAGGCGCACAAGGCCGGTGACCTGGAAACACCCGAAGCCATCGAAGCCATCAAAAGTCTGCAATTTGAAGATATTGGCTTCGCCAGAGTGGATCACGCTCGGGCGACCCGCCAGGGTTTTCCGGAGGTTGTTTTCGGAGGCGGTAAGACCAGGGACCAGGTTGTGGGTATTGTTGACCGTCTGGCAAAACGTTCACCCAACATCCTTGTGACACATACTGACGAAGCTACCTACGGCGAAATTCGAAATATTACTACCGACGCTGAATGGCATTGCTCCGCCAGACTAATACGAATTTGCCGGGACAAGACCGACCGCGGAACCGGAACAATAGCGGTAGTAACTGCGGGAACTAGCGACATACCGGTTGCTGAAGAAGCTGCGTTGACAGCCGAAACCATGGGAAACACCGTGGACCGTGTTTGGGATGTTGGGGTTGCCGGGATTCATCGAGTGCTCTCGGAACGAGCGCTCTTGCAACGTGCTCGAGTGGTAATTGTCGCTGCTGGTATGGAGGGCGCATTGCCCTCAGTAGTCGGAGGATTAGTTGCCGTTCCCGTTGTCGCCGTGCCAACCAGTATTGGCTACGGAGCATCTTTTGGAGGGGTTGCCGCGTTACTCGGAATGCTGAATAGCTGCTCTTCCAATGTGACAGTGGTTAATATTGATAATGGTTTTGGCGCAGGTTTCGTAGCCAGTTTGATCAATCGACGCTGGGAGCCAGCTGAAACCTGAGACAAAACAGAAGTTAGGTGAGTTGGTCCAATTTTGATTCCCAGCGCTCCTCCAAGAAAAAATCCTTCTTCTTCGCGCGCCTTCGTGTTCATGCTCGCGTCGCTCTTGTTCTTCACAAGCAGTTGTATCTCTGCGAAGAAGACACCCAACCTTGAACACATCTTTGCGGCAGCGCGGACCGCTACTGGAAAGCGTCCAGTTATTGTAATTCCGGGGATCTTGGGCTCGGAATTAATTAATCCGAAGACGGGGGAAAAAGTCTGGCCATCGGCCTTTCGGACTACGAACGAAGGTTTACCGATTACTCCTGAACTCTCCTCGAACAGGGATGACCTCGTAGCGGGCAGGATAATTGAAACTCTGAAGTTGTCCCGTGTTCTTCCCGAGGTCTATGTATATCGAGATCTTCTCGAGGCTTTGCGTCGTTACGCCGGTTACCGGGAGGGCGATTGGGACAACCCCGGTTCAGACGGCGCAGAGGATACCTTTTACGTCTACTCTTATGATTGGCGGCAGGACAACGTAAGCAATGCGCGAGAGCTGGTTAGACGCATTGAGCGGCTCAAGCTCAAATTGAACCGCCCCGATCTAAAGTTCAACGTGGTCGCGCATTCGATGGGCGGCCTCATCGCCCGATATGCAGCGATGTATGGCGACTCCGACTTGCCTGAACGGGAAACCGATATTCATCCAAATTGGTCTGGCGCCAGGCACATCAGCAAGATCGTAATGATAGGAGTGCCGAACGAAGGCTCTACAGATGCATTTGCTACTTTGCTGGAGGGTTATTCGATCACCGAGGGATTGCGCAGGCGGGTTCCATTGCTCAACAAATTGACGGCAGAGGACGCCGTCCGGACACCATCGGTTTTCCAGCTCTTGCCTCATCCTGGGACAGCGAAGTTTTTGGATGAGAATTTACAACCCTTGGCTGTCGATCTTTTTGATCCCGCTTCGTGGAAGAGATACGGCTGGTCTCCGATTTTTTCCGAAGAGTTTCGTCGCAGATTTTCAGCCGAAGAAGAAGGAAAAGTTAGCGACCATCCGGGACAAAACAAGCTCCAAATACTTGAAGCGTATCTCGCTGCGACGCTTTATCGTGCGCGCCGCTTTCAGCAGGCACTTGATGCGGGTTCCGCAGACAAGTCGCCAGTGATGCTGCTGGCGATAGGCGGAGACTGTGAAGAAACATTGAATGCGCCGGTGATATTAAAAGACCAAAGGAAGAATCGTTGGTTAACGCTGCTTCGACCTATTGAGTTTCGGACATCTACCGGGGTCAAGATTTCAAAGCGTCAGGTAACCGAAGCAATGTATGCACCTGGGGATGGGAGAGTTACTCGGGCATCATTGCTTGGACAGAATGTAACTTCTGACAATGGGCGGCAGAGCATATCGTTACAGGCCGTATTTGGCTGTGACCTTCACGGACAGTTACAGCGAAATAAATCGCTCCAGGATAACGCACTCACCGCAATCGTTGGCGAGATGGTCAGATAGTTCGATCAACTAAGGATTGATGATGGCGTTGAGCCTTTCGGCCCAATCATTATCGATGTTTGTGAGGATGTTGTACTGTTCGAGCGCTGCATCTCGATTCCCCATTGCCAGCAGACACTTACCAAGATTGAAATAAGCTTTTCCAAAGTCTGGTTTCAGTCTGATCGCTTGACGAAAAGACTCCATCGCTTCGCTCAGCTTGTTTAGTTCAAGATAGGCTTCACCCATGTTATTCGGCGCAACTGCGTCGCCGGGTTTTAACTGAGAGAGTTGTCGAAATATCTCAACGGCTTCGGCGAATTTCTTGGACCGCAAATAACGGGCTCCCAATCTTTCATAAGCATTTGTGTAATCCGGCCGTAGACGTATCGCTTGTTTATAAGCCTGAATCTCATCGTCAGGTTTGCCCCAGTCACGATAGACGAGACCAAGTGCGTACTGAGCATCCGCCGCGTTATAAGGATCTAGCTTTATTGCCTGGCGGTAACCTTCAACCGACTCGCGATACTGTTTCAGGTAGTAGCTAGCCAATCCGATGTTGAAGTACGACTCTGCTGACGGTCTGAGGGCTACGGCTCTTTTGGAAGCTTCGAGAGCTTCTGCATGCTTTCCTAATTTCTCGTTACAAAACCCCGCTTGAGCCCATGCATCTGCGTAGGTGTTATCTGATTCAGTTGCTTTCTCAAAATAAACCAATGCCTTCTCACAATCATCCTTTGAAAGGAAGCTGAGTCCATCGCGGAAAAATTGTACGGCTTTGGCTCTCTTGTTTCTGCCAGTGTTGGCCACCAAGTCTGCCAGTGACGTTAGGGTAGCAATCTGAAGTTGAGATATACGTTCCGATGGAATTGCAAAGTTGACGCTCTGTCCCCCGGTAATTTGCAGCGTCGCGATCCCAATTACCTGGCCCTGCATGTTCACTACAGGACTACCGCTGGAACCGGAAGAAATAGGCGCCGTTATCTGAATTATTCTTCCGAATGTTGGTATGTCGCGCACGGCTGAAACAATCCCATTTGTCACGCTACCTTCAAGACCAAGTGGATTGCCAATTACGACAACACTTTCACCTTCTTGTGGTGAAGTCTTATCAAGTGGCAGGGGACGAATGGGTGCGATTGGAACGTCGATTTTTAGCAATGCAATGTCGCCTTCGGCATCGACGGCCAGGACGCCCTTTACTGGATATACATTTCCGGATGAAGCATGAATCTCGGCACGATAGGCGCCTTCAATCACGTGCCGATTAGTAGCGATGCGGTCGGCGTCGACAAAGAAGCCACTGCCTCTCGAGAGTTTTTCGCCACGTGCGTCGAATGTTTCGATTGCGACCGCGGAAGGCTTGATACGGCGCACCAGGTCGGGGAGAAGGTCCTGCGAGCTCACCGGAGTCGCGCCGAAGACTCCAATAATCACAACGAGAAAAAATTGTGCCAGGGAAATGCTCGGACTCATGTCCTCAAAGTATAACAGCAGTTGAATGCCTAAGTGGGGAGACTGCTGGTGCATTACTCGCTCAACAAGTTCTTTACATGTTCTGCCACCTTGTCAAGGCTGATGTCGGTGTTTGTCTTAGCCCGGCGATCGAACAGTTCGACCAGTCCCTCGCTGGCTTTCTTCCCAATCGTGATGCGATAAGGAATCCCAATCAGGTCTGCGTCCTTGAATTTTACTCCTGCTCGTTCTTCGCGGTCATCAAGCAGGACTTCAAGCCCGAACTTCTTGAGAGACTCATAAAGTTGTTCGCCGGCCACGCGTAGTTCTTCCTGCTTCATATTGGTAATGGTTACGATCACGTCAAACGGCGCGATAGATCTCGGCCAGATGATTCCATCGTCATCGTGTTGTTGTTCGATAGCAGCAGTAATTATTCGTTCGACGCCAATACCATAGCTTCCCATCACGATCGGAACCTGCTTACCTTCCTGCGTGAGCACGGTAGCACCCATCGAATCTGAGTACTTCGTTCCGAGCTTAAAAATGTGACCGATCTCCATTCCTTTGAAGACTTCCAATAATCCATCGTCGCACCGGGGACAATTTTCGCCGGGCTCAACTGTTCGGAGGTCGAACCATCCGTCAACTTTGATGTCGCGATTGATATCAACGCCTCTTAGGTGATGGTCATCTTTGTTGGCGCCCGTAGTCATATTGCGACGCTCGCGCAATGAGGCGTCAGCGATTATGCGCAAATCGAGTTTAGCGGCCGCCGCTTTCTCCTTCGCGCCGACGCCACCCAAACTACCGGCGCTGGCGCCGAGTAGATCTTGAATCTCTTCCGGACGTGCGGGTCTAACCGCAGTTGCCTTTAGATTATCGGCGAGTTTGGTTTCGTGAAGCTGATGATCGCCACGTAGCAGCACAAGCACCGGTTGCTGTTTATCGTTGATAGTTGCATAGAAAACCAACGATTTAATCTGGCGATCAGCAGCGGCTCCACCGGGGAAGCTAACCAGGTCCTCAATGGTGCGCACACCAGGCGTCGGAAACTCTTCCGGCTTGCCCGGCCCAGGCTCGTCGCGGATTACCGGTAATCTCGAAATTGCCTTTTCAAGGTTTGCTGCGTACCCACAGTTCGGACAACTTACGATGAGATCCTCACCCGCCGGAGTTCTGGCCATGAACTCGTTCGACTCGGTTCCTCCCATCGCGCCTGATGATGCTTCGACAATAAGAAACTGAATGCCGCAACGTGTAAAAATCTTTTTGTAAGCTTCTCGCTGATCGATAAACGACTTATCAAGGCCTTCCCGGTCCACATCAAAGGAATAAGCATCTTTCATGATGAAGGTTCGGAGACGCATTAAACCGGATTTAGGCCGAGCTTCGTCTCGAAACTTGATCTGAAGCTGGTACCAAACCTGCGGCAGTTGCTTGTATGAGTTGATTTCGTTGCGAGCGATAGTCGTAAAGACTTCTTCGTGCGTCATCCCAAGACACATATCAGCGCCTTTACGATCCTTAAGTCTAAACATCTCATCGCCGATCGCCGCCCAACGACCCGATTCCTGCCAAATTTCGGCCGGGTGGAGCGCGGGAAGATAGAACTCCTGGCCGCCGATAGCATTCATTTCTTCTCGCAGAATCTGCATTATCTTCTGAGCCACGCGCTGGCCCAGCGGTAGAAAAGAGTAAATGCCGGCGGATAGTTGGCGGATGACCCCGGCTCGCAAAAGGAGTTTGTGCGAGACGACATCAGCGTCAGTGGGATTCTCGCGAAGAGTGGGAATGAAAAATTGTGACCAGCGCATACTTTTATTGGAGTATATGTAACCTGAATAGCTGACTGAAGAACATCGAGCATTCTCGCTTAGCTGTACTCTCAACGCAAACTGAAACGCTGGATCCTTTTTTCAGGATCGGTTTGCGGGCGAGAATCGGCTGATGTACCATGCGGCTTCTTCTTAACAACTCTTCACGAAGGCTATTGACTTATGAAAATTGCCCTGGCAAGCGACCACGCCGGCTTTGAGGAAAAAGAGCGCCTTAAACCCTTGCTTACCGAGATAGGTATCGAGTTTGAGGATCTGGGAACTTGCTCAAAAGAGTCGGTAGACTACCCGGATTATGCCCGAAAGGTTGCCGAGCAAGTTGCCGACGGAAAAGTAGCCCAGGGACTGCTTGTGTGTGGTTCTGGGATCGGTATGGCCATCAGTGCAAATAAAGTGAATGGGGTGCGGGCCGCGTTAGCCTGGTCAGAAGAGACTGCGCGGCTTGCGAGGCAGCATAACGACGCGAATGTTCTAACTATAGGAGCGCGTACTACGACACCGGGCGATATTCCAAAGATCATCAAAGCCTGGTTCGAGGCGGATTTTGAGGGTGGCCGCCATCAAATGCGAGTTGAAAAAATAAATGCGATCGAAAGGCGATGAAAAATCTTCATGAATGATATCCGCAATGCGCCATTAGCAGAGGTTGATCCGATCGTGGCCGAGGCGATCGACAACGAGGTAGCCCGCCAGGCGAATGGCCTCGAACTTATAGCTTCGGAAAACTTCGTCAGCGAAGCAGTCCTGGAGGCTGCGGGCTCAGTCTTTACGAACAAGTATGCTGAAGGGTATCCGGGAAAACGCTACTACGGAGGCTGCGAATGGACTGACGTTGTTGAGCAAACGGCGATCGATCGCGCGAAGCAACTCTTTGGCGCTGATCACGCCAACGTTCAACCGCACAGCGGTGCGCAGGCAAATATGTCTGTCTACCTGGCGGCGATTCAATATGGCGATCAGATTCTCGGTATGAACCTGTCACATGGTGGGCACCTGACACATGGCCATCCAATGAATTTTTCCGGATTGAGCTATAAAGTCGCAGACTATGGAGTTTCAAAGGAAACTGAACAGATTGACTACGACGAGTTGCAGCGAATTGCAGAAGAGCACAAGCCAAAACTGATTGTGTGCGGGGCTTCAGCCTATCCGCGTATCATAAATTTTGAACGAATTGGCGAGATAGCACGCAGTGTTGGAGCCAGGGTGTTTGCTGACATAGCGCACATTGCTGGGCCAGTCGCCGCTGGACTCCACCCTTCGCCGGTACCTCATGCCGATTACGTTACAACTACAACGCATAAAACCCTTCGCGGACCTCGCGGTGGCTTAATTTTATGTAAAGAAGAGCATGCGAAAGAGATTGATCGGAAGTTGTTTCCCGGCGTTCAAGGTGGTCCTCTGGTCCATATAATTGCGGCAAAGGCGGTCGCTTTCGGCGAAGCGCTTCGAGATGATTTTAAAGAATACCAGCGCCAGGTCCTGAAAAACGCCAAAGCTCTAGCGAGCGAGTTACAGGAGCACGGCTTGCGCCTCGTTTCTGGAGGTACCGACAATCACCTGATGTTGGTAGACGTTTGGATGGACGGCAAAGGCACGACCGGGAAAGAGGCAGAGAAGGCACTCGAAGCTGCGCTGATTACGGTTAACAAGAACACCATACCTTTTGATCAGAACAAGCCATTTGTAGCGTCAGGTTTGCGAATTGGCACGCCTGCGGTGACTACGCGCGGAATGAAGGAACCTGAGATGCAAGAGATTGGTCGCCTGATAGCCGAGGTAATTCACGCACCCGAATCTGAAGAAGTTCGGAAGAAGGTAAGGCAAGGCGTGTCAGACCTCACAGCTCGATTCCCGCTCTATGCAAAGAGATTGAAAGCCTCAGCGGTGGCCGCCGGCGCCACTTCGCGTAACGACGAAAATTAGCTTCTCGTTTCACGCCGACAAGAGATATCGTTAAAGCATAAGCGTTGAAGCAATAGTGCATTATGGAAGAAGTCTTTGGCCCGGCTGGCTTGATTGCTCAGGCACATCCGGAATACGAACATCGTCCCGGCCAGATTGAAATGGCCCGCGCCGTCATGCGCGCCTTCGAAGAAAATCGACACCTCATCGTCGAAGCTGGTACAGGAACCGGCAAAACTCTCGCATACCTTGTGCCCGCCGTCGCCGCTGCACTCGGTGATCGAGGTCGTGTGATCGTCTCGACCGGTACCAAAAATCTCCAGGAACAATTGATGGAAAAAGATATCCCGTTCCTACAAGGGATTTTGCCCAAACCGTTTTCAGCAACATACATGAAAGGGCGGAACAACTATCTCTGCCTCAATCGCCTTGCTCGTGCCCAGGCAACCCCCGTCCTTGAAGGACTCGAAGAAGTTGATTACTTCGAAGATGTTTCACACTGGGCACTGGAAAGCCAAACTGGCGACCGGGCGGAACTCGCGAACCTTCCGGAATCCCTCTCTTTTTGGCGGCATATCGACGCACGTTCAGAGTCTTGCCTCGGCCAGAAGTGCCCCGATTACGACGCCTGTTTTATCACCCGCATGCGTGAGCGAGCACAACAAGCCGATATCGTAGTGGTTAACCATCACTTATTCTTCGCCGACCTGGCCTTGCGCAATGGAAATTTCGGTTCCGTCTTACCTGACTACACTGCCGTTATCCTTGACGAGGCGCATTTGATCGAAGATGTAGCTTCTGAATACTTTGGTTCCCAGGTCTCTAATTATCAGATCGACGATGTCATTCGAGACATCGAGCGACTTGAAATCGAAGAAGCAGAAATCGACCGCGAAGTGACCAAGAGCCTTGCTCGTCTCTCCACTTTCTCAGAGAACTTCTGGATGGGTTTCAAGGAAACTCGCGAGGAAGGTCGCTATCCGCTCGTACCCGGAACATTTGCGAAACGAACCAGCTCCGGACAATTTGAATCCACACGTCTTGGCGAGTTGTACGTGTTTCTGGAAGGCTCAATCACTCGCGTCGAAACTACTCTCGATACAATCCATGACAAAACTCCGGACATCGAGAATATGATCAGACGTCTCAGGCAGATCAAGTTTGACCTCCATTTCATCGTGACCGGATCTGACAAGAAATTTGTGTACTGGCTTGAACGCAGGAATCGTGGAGTCTTTTTGCGTGCTTCGCCAATTGATGTCGCCGGGCTTTTGCAGGACAAGCTCTTCGACGAAGTACCAACGGTTATTTTAACTTCCGCTACTCTTTCAAGTGGTGGCAATTTCGCCTTCATCCGCGATCGCCTGGGACTCGACACTGCAGACGACCTCATTGCCGAGTCGACCTTTGATTACCAGAGTCAGGCGATTCTCTATTTGCCGCCAAAAATGCCTGAACCACGTTCGCGAGAATGGTCTGAAGCCGCAGCGTCCGAAGTCATAAACATTCTGAAGGCGACACAGGGCCGCGCATTTGTACTCTCAACAAGTCTCGCGGGAATGCAGTCACTCTTTGAGAGCGTATGGGCTGAGATCGATTACCCGTGCCTGGTGCAGGGCAGTGCTTCGAAGAGTCAACTGTTGAAGCGTTTCCGAGAAACACCGCATGCGGTGCTTTTCGCGACTTCGAGTTTCTGGCAAGGGGTTGACGTACGAGGTGAGCAGTTGTCCTGCGTGATTATCGACAAGCTTCCGTTTGCGGTGCCCACGGATCCAATAGTTGCCGCTCGCCAGCGTTATATTGAAGACAGTGGTGGCTCAAGTTTTCACGAGTACAGTGTCCCGCAAGCAATAATCGCTTTGAAACAAGGTCTCGGCCGTCTGATTCGAAGTACGAGTGATCGCGGCGTGCTGGCGGTGCTTGATCCACGGCTTCGGACTAAGTCCTATGGTCAAACGTTCCTGCGTAGCTTGCCACCCTGCCGCACCACCACGCGAATTGATGATCTTGCTCGGATGTTTATGGGGTGAGAGAGAGATTCTTAAGCCTTTGATCTTTGGCCTTTGATCTTTTACCGCTCTATTTGTATTGTTCAAGACCAAAGCCCAAAGATCCAAAGACAAGAAAGACCAACCACAAACCCATATGTTCGAAGTAATGATCGAAAGAAATTTCTCGAGTGCTCATCAGCTCCGAGGTTACAAAGGCAAATGTGAGAATTTACACGGTCATAATTACAAGATTGAGATCTATGCCCGTGGACGCGAACTCGATAATATCGGTTTATTAGTAGACTTCGTTGAATTGAAGGCTGCTGCCGACGAGGTAGTCACTTACCTTGATCACCGGAATATCAACGAGCTACCACCATTTGACGAGCTGCAACCCTCTGCCGAAAATCTAGCTAAGTATGTTCTTGAGCGTGTCGCCGGAAGAGTTGGCGATGAAAGAGTACAAATCTATAAAGTCCGATGTTTTGAAACACCCACCAGTGTTGCCACTTACCAATTAGATTAAGAACCTGGAGAAGAGCTGGCGGCATCACACAACTTACCCGTCAAACTTCAACAACTGTCTCGATGGTTTGGGCCTTAATAGGATCCGTCTGACTGTGTTCGGTATGAAACTGCTGAAGTAGTGTAAGAGCCGGAGCTTCCGGGGCATGCTGTGGGCCAACCTTGCGCTTAACCATAAACGGTCTCTCACAAAACCAGAAGAACACCCATGCCGCCAGTATGGTGGCTGGAATAACGAACACCATTACTTTCATTGCTTGTGAGGAATCGGCGCTCGTCCAACGCCACGACTGCATAATTGTGAGCTCATGGGTCAAGTACAGTGAATACGAGAAGACTCCGAGCGTAGCCAATAACGAGACAAGAACTGGAATTTGAGCGGCACGAGTCCAACGCTGTTCTGAAAAGATGCCGCGATTTACTACGATCAGAAATCCTATTCCCCACAGCGGGTGCAATAGGAACCAGCTTCCGTTATGCCATATTGTGTCTTTGGGCATCAAAGGTAGAGCATTTGAAAGTGCCGCTGCGCCGATAATTAGCAGGCTCGCAAGTTTTAGATTTGAACACCACCTCGGTAATTGAATTAGTCCAAACATCGCTTCTACTGAAATAGCACCGAGAGCCCACGTAAACCAATGTGAGGCAGCCGATTCAGGGACCGGAATCCCAAAGCCGGAGTATAGCCACACTACGTGGCTGAAGATCATCCAACCAGCCCGCGCGACTAAGCAAACAATCAAAGTTGTGGTCCAACCGAAGCGAGTCCTCAGAAATAGCAGCAGAAAGTACGCTAGATACAGCTGCTCCTCGATAGCTAACGTCCAAAACACACCGTTGATGCTGTAACAGGTTTTCGGATCAAGATTGTGCAACATGAGCAGGTGCATACCGAGGTCGTAAACAAAGAAGTGAGTGACATCGATACCAGACGTGGCTGCAGTTAACCCGAGATAAATAGCGAGTGCGATTATGTACGGCGGATATAATCGGCGGACCCGACGCTTCCAGAATGATCCAAAAGAGATGACCGGTTGCTCGTCGCTTGCTTTTGCTCGGGCCCACTGGAGGTGGATGCAGAATCCAGATATTACAAAGAACAGAAAAACGCCGATATACCCGAACGAGCTGACAAACTGAAGCGCCATCTCAGGATATCTGGTCCATCCTGCCGGAATCGCTGCAGGGCTTCGGTCGACCGAATGATAGAGCACCACTCCGAGCGCGGCCGCGCCCCGAAGTGCGTCGATGCTTCTCAGTCTGAAAGCTGGCTTCAAGGTCTCCACGGAAGGATTTATCTAGCGATTGATTCTAGTAGCGCATTGCCCAAACTCAAATTTGATAATTGTCGAGCGATGAGTACAGTACCGCGTGCGAAGCGAACCGGATGCTACACTCAACCTGCGCGATCATCAGGATCTGCCGTAAAGTTGAGAGTAACATCCGGTCGCTTCGCGGTACTGTATCGTTTTCTCTAAGCGGAAACCAGAGAGGTTACGTCGATATTGTATTTTCGGATCTTGCTATAGAGACGCGGACGGTAGATGCCCAAAAGGTTAGCTGCCGCCTGTTTGTTTCCACCCGTTCTCTGCAGGGTCTTCTCGATCACTAACCGCTCGATATCTTCGAGAGTCATGTTAGGTGGAATGTCCCATGCCGAATTCTGCGCTCCGGCTCCCTCGGGCATAGTGCCATTGTCAAACGGTAAATCGATTGGTTCGATAAACTTGTCTTTTGCCAGCAAAACAGCGCGCTCAATGACGTTCTGTAATTCACGAACGTTGCCCGGCCACGAATGTCCAAACAAGCGCTGGTAAGCAGCTTGTGAGACTCCGTTAATTTGCCGCTCATACTTTTGAGCGTAAATATGAAGGAAGTGCTCAGTAAGAAGCTGGATGTCTTCATTGCGCTCGCGGAGTGGTGGGACGTGAATCGTAATAGTTGAAATTCGATAAAAAAGATCGTCTCTCAGCAACCCATCTCTGATTGCATCTGCAGGTGGACGATTCGTTGAACAGACCAGGCGGAAATCAACTGCATACGTCTTTTCCGATCCGATTTTCCGATAACTTCGTTCCTGTAAGACTCTTAATAACTTTGGCTGAAGTTCGATCGGCATTTCTGCAATTTCGTCGAGCATCAGCGAACCACCAGCGGCGTGCTGTACAAGACCTTCTTTGTCAGCATGTGCGCCAGTAAAAGCGCCTTTGGTATGGCCAAATAGTTCCGACTCGATCAACTCTTTTGGCAAGGCGGCACAATTGACTTTAATAAACGGCTTCTTTGAACGCAGCGATTGGTAGTGAATTGCGTTCGCAATCAATTCCTTGCCTGTTCCTGATTCACCTACGATTAAAACGTTCGCATCCGATTTAGCCACCGATTCAATGGTCTCGTAAATCGTCTGCATCGGTTTCGATGCGCCGATGATGTTGAAGTATTCGGCTCTCGTCGAAAGTTGACGTCGCATGTTTGTCGTCTCAGCAACAAGTTCGCGCCGTTCTAATGCCTTTTCTACCAGCGGTTGCAATTCCTCAAAGTCGAAAGGCTTTTCTACAAAATAAAATGCCCCTGCTTTGGTTGCTTCGACAGCCTTCTGGACCGAGCCATAACCCGTTACGACGATCACTTCAGTAGTGGGTCGAGCGTCTTTCATATGCCTCAGGACCTCGAGTCCATCCATGTCGGGCAACTGCAAATCGCATATCGCCAATTGATGGCCACCCTGATCAAAAAGCTCTATAGCCTGGGCACCGGTTGGAGCGGTATCGACCGAATAGCCTTCTTCCATAAAATTCTGTCTTAGGGAATCAGCCATCATTGGCTCGTCATCCACCACCAGTATCCGTACCTCTTTGTTATCCACCTTTCTCTCCTCTCTCGAAGTCGCAGCAACTTGAGGGCTCATAATTCCAGTACTCCAATCTTTCGCGCTAATTGCTCTAGTTAATGAGTGGAAGCGTAACTACGAAACTCTTGTTAACGTAATTAGCCGATCCAGCATGAGACTCAATGATCTTTGCAGCGAGGGAGAGACGAATTTCTTCGCTGCCGGAAAAAGATACGAATGGGTCATAGTCTAGTGATGCCAAGCCGGACCAGGTAATAATTGCCCGTCTGCTATCGTCAGCCTCCAGTTGAGCCGTGATCGTTATTTGTCCCGAGTCATCAGTAGTCTGAAGGTGTTTAATCGCCGCAACAGAAATCCATCTAAATGCATCGGCCAACTTTGATTGGTCAAATTCTCCTAGTAGTGAATCGGCCTTAATAGCGCACGTCACCGGCCTAACAGAACTACTGAGATCAGCACACACCGTTCGAAGAATTTTCTGCAGATCAAATCCCGGCTGTTTCTTGAGTTCTATTTCGCGACCATATTCCACGATTGTAGAGAGATCACTAGCCGCTCGATCCAAGCCACTTATTAACTTACCGATCGTTTCCTGCTCATCTTCAGGCCTGTCTCCCTTTTCAATTCTCTTGCGGAGGAACGTGGCATAGAGTTTGAGACCATTAAGCTGATTCTTCAGGTCATGGACGATCTGGATAGAGGCTCGACCGAGGTCTTGAAGCGTACTGGTATCTTCGGTCCTCGACATTAAGGGCTTCATAGATGCAAATCTCTCTTAATCTCTTCGGGGTCGCTAAGGGGAAAGGGAACCGACACATCTTTGTTAAGTGTATGAATAAGACTTCTAAGGCCACTTAATAGGTGTCGTGTTTCAGTGCGGGATGTTACCAAAAAACTCCCGCGTATTCTAGTGATACAGTAAAATCAACGACTTGGCGGCTTTGTTAACCACGATCTGCCTCGGAAAGTGACAAAAAATGAGTAGCGAAAAGCCGACCAAAGTTCTGCTCGTCGAGGATACGGAAGATAATCGGTTCATGATGCGAAGGTTGCTGGAGATGACTGGCTATGAGGTCGTCGAAGCGCGCAACGGCGAAGAAGCCGTGAAAATAGCCCAAACCGAATTGCCAGACTTGATATTGATGGACCTGAGCCTTCCGATTATTGATGGGCTCGCCGCCACGAGATTGATCCGCCAGATTCCTGCTCTCGAGAAAACTCCAATTGTGACGGTCTCGGCCCATGATTCACAGGATTTTCAAAATGAGGCTTTGCGGGCCGGCTCCGATGGATATATCACCAAGCCAATCGACTACTCAGAACTCGAACAATTGATAGTCAGATTACTCAACCACTGACACTTATACAGTTAACGAAACTGGGAACTAACCCAGTTGAGTTGTGTCTAAAACCTCTAAATGGACTACAACTCTTTGCAAAACCCAGTATCGGAATCTACAATTCCCGACACTATGAGTGCTACTGAAAGGCGCGTTGAGACAGCCGAGTCACGCCGGTCGTTGATAATCTTCGTGGCGATTGCTGCCGCGGTGGTTATTGCAGGCTTCTTTTATTTGCTCATGAAAGCGAGCAGCAGTCCGGCGGGTGGTGATGTCGGACTGGAAGGTGCCATCCGAGCCGGTTCGCCTGACTTCGATCAGTACAAGGAGAAGATCGTTCTCGACGTGCCCGAAGCTGACGAGGCCAAACGTGCCCTTGGCGATATCGTCATGAGCCTGCACACCACGGTCCGAAATTTTACTGGGAAGACGTTGTCAGGTCTGGAAGTGAGGGCTGCTGTCGTTGACCATCAAGAGAAAGCAGTTAAAGAGCGAACGGTTGTAGTTATTCCGGCGCGCCAACGTGAGCTCGGACCAAACAAAACTATGACTGTCTCAGTTATGTTAGAAGGTATGACTGATACCGACGATCGGGCCAACATTCGTATGCAGGTTACCGGGTTTAGGTTCAAAGAATGATCAAGATGGCTCGCTGGTTTTGGAATCGCTTATAAATAAAGCCTCGAGAGATTGTCTTACTGGTTGAATTGAAATCAGCCTGCCACCGGCCTTCCTTAAACTCGCCAGTACTTCGTCGACTTCGCTTTCGTCTTCAATCTGAATTCTTAAGCCGGCTGCGGTTGCAGTGATGACAATACTCGATGGATCTGGATGGTGAGCCAGAAAGGCCGCGGTGTCCGTCCCTGTCGCCACCATTTCAACTGCTCCTTTACCTTCGACTTCCTGGGCCAATTCATGGAGTAAACCCTGATGAGCAAGTTTTCCTTTCTTCAGGATGGCAACTCGATCACAAAGAACTTCAATGTCTGACAGAATGTGGGAGCACATAAAAACTGTGCGGCCTTCATGTCGTAGCTCAGAAATGAGATCTCGCACTTCTCGTCGGCCAATTGGATCGAGACCACTCATTGGCTCATCAAGAAAGACTATTTCGGGATCGTTTACGATAGCCTGGGCCAACCCCACCCGTTGCAGCATTCCCTTAGAAAACTTGCGCAGTTGAGTGTCCCACCTCTTTTCGTCCAGGTGAACACGGTAAAGCAGATCCTTTGCCTTGGCCGCGCGCGTGCTTTTTTCGAGACCAAACAACTCGCCACAATACTCGAGAAACTCGCGTGCTGTTAGATAGTCGTAGAAGTATGGATTCTCAGGCAGGTATCCAATCTGTTGGTGCATCCTCACATCCGCGATGTCGCGTCCGAGAATGCGCGCACTGCCGGCCGTCGGGAAGATGAGCCGCATCAATAGTTTTAGCGTAGTAGTTTTTCCGGCACCGTTCGCACCTAGAAAACCAAAGATCTCACCTTGTTCGACATTAACCGATAGACCATCCAGCACACGCACCTTGCGCTTTCGCCAGAATCCAACTTCGTAGTCTTTTGTCAGATTATTGATTTCTACAATCGGCATATTTTAGAGAGGAGGTATTTCTGAACCTGTAGTTAACTCAACCGAGCAAGAGTCAGTTTTGAGAACGTAAGGATAGCCGGCAGGATCGACCGGTGTTCCGGTCCTATCCAACGGCAACTTAAGCGCGTTTAACGATGGAGCGAGAACCTGCCAGGTATTCGGACAAGCTCCCACTCTTTGTTTGTATGCGGTCAAGACCTTTGTGATCGCGTCCCGCTGATCTAGCGAAGTGAGTTGGAGCAAATGTCCACGCGCCATTTTCTGAACACTGGAATCGGTAGCTTGCTCCAACATCCGCTTGTAAATTTCGCGTGCGGTATCGCGGCTACCTCCGTCCGCAACCATCCGAGCCTTCATTGCCAACATCCATGGTGGTGAGTCTGGATTTTGAGCGCCCCTTCCATACATTTCACTAGCCGTCTGATAATCGCCTTTCTGCCAGTAGATGTAACCGAGGTGCTGATAGAGTCGCCACTCTGAAGGATTTGCCTCAATACCTTTTGTGGTAATACGAATGGCGTCATCAACATTTACTGCCGGCAGGACGATCGCAGCATACTGGTAGGGTTCGAGAAAATGCGGATCGAGCGTTGCGGCAGAGTCAAGTAGTGGTGCCAGGAGTTTTAAATTGAGGGTCCCCAAATTATCAAGCGAGACGTTTCCCGGGGCAGTCAGTATCTTTCCGCCGACATATTGAAGCGAACGCATCCAGTACCAATCAGCGGCTAGACCATTGAAACCGAGGCTTAGTCTCTTGACGGTGTTGCCATTCAAATAGAGGTTCTCTTCGGCGAGCGCTGGATCCGGTGCAGGTCGATGCCGATCAATGAAGCGCGACAACAATACGACGCTAAGTAGGCCCACTGCTATGAATCCTAGCAGCACTGCTTCGACACTGGTAATTCTAAGACGCGACATAGGTCACTATTTAAAGTTGCGACGGTTAAGCACCAGTGTTGAGGCGGCAAGCACGATCGCTATGTAAACTACTGCGTAAACGACGGAAGTAATCGCTAATGCAAAGGGTGGTTTAATTCCATGTGCTGCTGGGGTTATGTAACTGAAGTTGCTCAGATTGGGCAGGAGATAGTAGAGCGCCCCGAAAAATAACCGGGCTGGAGCAGTCCCCATCGATGTCGCCAGGCTTTTAAGATCTGAGCTGAAGTGTCCAATAATAAAAATAAAGAATGTAAGAAGCGCCGAAAGAGCTGGTGATGAGAAAGCCGAGAAGAGCATCGCCACGCCGGTCAGAATCATTAACTCAACATAGATCAGCATCACTGCGGGCCAGATAGTTAGTGCCAATGGATCCCAACCACGACTCACATAAATGAGGGCCAAAGAAACTCCCAGACCCATTACGACTACGTTCACCAGGAGGGTCAGACAAAGGCCCAGATACTTCCCAAATAAAAACTCTCCGCGGCTGACCGGTTTTGAGAAAATTGCATAGATGGTTCGCCTCTCTATCTCTTTATAGACCAGGCCCACGCCCACAAATATCGAGATAAAAACCCCGAACAGCAGCATCGCACTCAAACCAAGGTCAACGATAATTTTTCGCTCTTGACCGCCGGATAGCTCACCAAGAAAAATTGCGGCTGCGGTCAATAGTAGGACGAAGAAGACAAGGTTATAGAGCACCCGATCGCGAACCGCTTCTCTGAACGCGTTTCGAGCGATGGCGGCGATGCGAGTAAATGCTGAAGTTTTGAAGGTCGATTGGCGGTTAACAGTAAACTGCGAAGCGTCAGTCATTCTCTGGAAATCGATAGCGTTTCAAGATAGGAAGCCGTTAAGCCGACTTTCAGAAACTCGTAAGCTTACCGATTGATCGGTGGCGCTAACGGAGCGTTGCTGGGCTACGCATGTCGGCGCGAACAGGCGTATTGATTTTAGCAGAGTACCTGAAGAGTTGGGGGCTTAAAGAAACGACGGTTGAGGTTTTTCTATGACTGGCTGGAAGCGGTGATTGTTGAAATCACTGATACCAGACCGCACTGCGTGGGGATTTTGTGCTGACAGCGATTTGAGGCCGGTCGCGTTCTGATTGCACGGAGAGGTGTTAATCTTCCACCGGCCTGATCGGAAAAAGTTAGGTGCGACGATTAGCTGACGCTGGATACCAGTCGATTTCATGATTAGTTCCCCAGCGGAGGCAGCAAATCGATCGCCGCGGCGTCTGCGGGCGCCGTTAAATTCGTGTCGCCTCTCATCACGCCAACGTGCGTGATCGCGAATCTTCGGGTTCCAGTCGCGGTTGGCCCACTTGAAACCATTGGGACGCCATAAGCGCCAAAGGTAGCTGCACCGCCCACCCCGCCTAAGTCGATGACGTCAAACATGTAGCCACTCTTACCCTCAGTATCGGCTTGCCCAAGCACCGGATCCAGCAAGCCCTGGTTCCAAAGGGCGGACAGGGTACCGTAGGCACCACCGCCGGCTGTTGCCTGGTAAATAGCCTCAGACGTGTGAATAACTCTTATTGATGCCTGGGCCGATCCTTCATTAGCGGCGCGTCTTGAGGACAGCAGGTTGGGTATTGCGATCGCGGCGAGAATACCAATTATCGCGACTACGATAAGTAATTCAATTAGCGAGAATCCCTCGTGGCGATTCCGGTTCATTGCGTTTCTCCTCCTTCTCATTCCATCCTGAGCTTGATTGAGCGCGCGCTCGCTCATGACGGAAGTCGGGCTTCTATCTTCAAGCTGTGTGCCAAACTATTAGTCTAGGAGAAATCGAGCTTTTGCTGAGGAAACTGAGCGATTTTGCCTTTATGACAATTTGAATGCGACGGTTCTTTCAGCATTTTGACCAGTTTTGATTTGTCAAAATGATTGGTCAGTTGAGAGTGATGGTCCAACAATCAGTCAACAGCGGGCAGTAGCACAAAGCCCACGCCAGCGTTTCTGCTGGGCGTGGGCCAAATGCGGGGGAACAACTCGTATGAGATCAATCTTAGGAGTTAGCCATTATTGACCGATACCTGGCGCTGCTTTGACAGCCGCCTCGTCAGCGTATGGGTCTAAAGGAGCTGTCGTGTCGGCCCTGATGACTCCATCTTCAGCAATCCCAAATCGGCGCGTACCTGTTTGTCCTACTCCACTCGTTACTATCGGGGTGGCAGTGGCGTAATAAAGTGCTGGTTGGATACCCACCGTGGGGATAGCCTCGAAGTTGTAGCCACTCTTGGTTCCTGAGCCCAGTATCTGGTCCGTCAATAAATTGACTCGAAGCGTAGGGATGTCGGCGTACTCACCAAGTCCTGATGTCGCGAAATATGTGATCTCGCAGCTGTGGATGGTTCGCAATGAGTACTGTGCTGAGCCTTCGTTTGCGGCTCGTCTGGATGCCAGCAGATTAGGTATGGCTATCGCCGCGATGATGCCGATGATCGCCACCGTGATCAGGAGCTCGATAAGTGAAAAGCCAGCTGTCGTCACGCTTGGCCTTTCGCGGTTGAGCTGTTTCAAGTTATTGGGGGTCATTCTCATAAATTTACCTGTCTCAAAATCTCGCTTTCGCTCGCGCGGAAGGAGAGCCTGACCTCCATCTACAACCTGCGTGCCACACATGCTATTTTCTGAAACCGACAAAAAATGTAGGTAAACAGGGCCTTTTATTCGCTTCTTTTCCTTAGTGATTTGAAGATAACAACAAATGGACCTGGTTAGGTGCCGTTTTGTGTCACCCGCACGGCGGTACGAAAAAGGCAGCCATTGAATGGACCATCAGAGGATTATTTAAGGCTTGATTCGGCAGAGCGAATGCGTTTTCGCCATCCGTCTTTGGCGAGGTCTGGGTGCTTCATTTCGTTCTCCTGGAGAACGGCGAGCACCGCTGCGCTTGGACTAAGCTCACCTGGTCCAGCCACATCAGAGTCTTCTTTTGCGGCCGTGAGTGAGGCGTCGATGTCTTTGACGATGAGGTTGTGCCACCCTTTTGCACTGGGCGGATCAATAGCTAAGGCCCGCGAGAATTCGTTGATAGCTTCAGAGTTTTTACCCGTTCGCTCAAGAGCTACCGAATGGCGAACCAGCAGGAATACTGAACGCGGATAAACCTTGACAGCGGTCGCGAGTGTCTGTTCGGCCCCGTTGAGGTCACCTGCAGCTTCCTCGACTGCAGCGAGATATTGAAAACAGATCGAGCTGTTTAGACCATCGTGCACTGCACGCCGCATATATGGCAGTGCTTCATTTGGTCGTCGTTGTCCGTAGAGCCACATACCGTAACTAAAATGGGCTGAAGTATTACCCGGATAAAATCTAAACGCATCTCGGTAATAAGCTTCTCTTGAGGATGTGTCAGACGCTGTTTCGGCGAGAGCTACACATACGATACCGGTAGCTTGCAGCGAAAAGAGAGAAATGGCGATCCCCACGGGCACTGCCCACCCGGCAAACATCATCTTCCAACGGTTCAGAGAAACATGAGATTCGCGAACTGAAAAAACGATTACTCTGCTGCGACACACATTCCTTGTAATTAGCGCCGCAACAAAAAAGAATAGCAACCCGCCACTGAGATAACGAAACGATGATGCGCTCGCACCGGAACTGATTGCGAAGGTGAGCGCTGCTGCCGCTGGTCCAATGACCGAAAGCTTTCGTTTAACCACCCGTAGTGCCGCAACCGTGTTCAGCAGAAGGCCAAGTGCGAGGAGCACGAAAAGAAGAAATCCAACGGCACCGAGCTCCGCAAGGATCTGCATGTATTCGTTGTGAGCAAAGATTGGAAGCAACTGCTCGTTGAAACTCACCAGGTTACTCTGAGGATTTCGTTCGGCAAACTGCGCTCTGGCGTCAGCATAATTCGCCTGGTAATTACCCCCTCCAACACCAGTCAGTGGGTGGTGTCGCAACATTTCGACTGCAATGCCCCATAACAAAAATCGAGCCTGGGCGCTGGAGTCTCCGCTGGCTGCAGCAGCTTTGATCCGACCTACAGTTGACGCATCCTCCGGCGCCATTTGTTTTACCGGTATGAGCTGTATTAAGCATGCACCCAACAAGGTCGCTGCGAGTGCGGCAGATACCTTGTATCGTCGGGAGAGCAAAACGCCGATCGAGAGAACAATAAACAAGCCAATTGAAGTGGCAATGAAGGGCGCGCGTTCAAGCGATTGAAGTGTTCCCAACCAACCAAGCGTAGCGGCCATCCCGAATATTAGTGAATTGCGAAGACGTCGTGCCCCTAGCGCAAGACTGCTAAAGAGAATGGAAACAACGCCCATCGTCTCCCCGAACGTTCCTGAGCCGCGGAGGATCGGTTTGACGGCGACTCTCAGATTGCCATCAGTCAGTGGGGAACCTAACCATGATTCAACTACGGATGAGACTCCCAGAATACAGACCACTAAAACTAGACTCACGATTGAAGCTCTGATCACGCGTGTGGGAGCAAAGGTTATTAAAGCGAAGAACAAGAGGTATAAGGACCACTGCAGCGCCAGGTGTAGCGCTGGATAAGTGTCTCGCGCCCAGAGAGCTGAGAACCAAATCCAGATGACGAACAGCAGGCCGATCGCACCAGACATCTGCATCGGTCTCGGGATGGACCATGTAGATTTGAATCGTTGCGCGAGGATGAGAGTCAGGCTCACACCGAGCAGCAGCGACAGGACTAACTCCTGGCGCCATGGCAATGAATCAACTGAAGGTCGGGGAATTCCGGGAATGTGGGGAACGAGGAGAATGGCGGGCCAAAGAGCGCCTAGCAACAGCAACGGATTTCGTCGAAGATAAGCAATTTTGTCGACCACGTTGTGCGCTTCTTTGTTGCTGAGGTGTTGGGAGCAAGCCAGCTTTCGCCGGGCTATAAAAACTTAAGCACAGCGTGACGTTCCGAAGAAGTGTCGCGCTGTGCCCAAGGCAATGTTTGAAAGGGGGTTATTAGTTTCCGATTGGGGTGTTGCCGCTGACGGCGGTCAAGGCGGTGGTACTGGCTGCGCCTGACGCGATTACACCTGATTCGTCAGAGACGAAGTTGCGGGTACCAGTGGCCGTTAAACCGCTGGCGACGAGGGTTGATGCACTTGAAAGATACGAGGCAGGGGTGGTGCCGCTGATATCGACTTCAGCAACGTTAAAAAGGTAGCCACTCTTCTGGTACGGTGACGTTCCCAAGACGCTATCGATAAGACCCTGTCCGTACAATTCGGTAAGGCTGGCAAAGTTGCCGAGACCGGCGGTTGCCTGGTAGGTGGCTTCTGCGCCCGTCAAGGTGCGCATGGTGGCCTGAGCGGAGCCTTCATTGGCTGCGCGACGTGAAGCTAAAAGATTGGGGATAGCGATAGCGGCGATAATACCGATAATCGCAACGACGATTAAAAGTTCGATCAACGAAAAGCCTTCTTGGCGTTTGGTAGTCATTCTGATTTCGTGCTCCTTAAGAGAAATAGGGGTTCAAAGTTTTTTCTCGCGCCACCGGCTTTTCTTCACGAAGTGATGCCGCGCAGAGCGCGAAGTGTCCGCGGCTCCTAACACAACCACTGTGCCAGTGTTGGAAACGTCAAAAATGGCAGGAAAATCAAAGGTTTGGGAGGATCAATGGTTTGTCTGAAGGTAGGCCTGACAAATTGCGGCAGCGACTGGATGACGCTTTCTGGCAGATATCAGAGGCTAAAGGGATGCTAAGTAAGGTCGCCAGCCCGGGCAGCAAACTCGGCATCGTCGTCTTCACGACGCCTGGGCGTTGGATCAGTTGACCGCCTCCGGGGTGTCGATTCGGGGCCGCGGCGTTCGTCACGCATCTGCGCCGTGAGGCCTCTGATACCGTGTTTATCTAACAAATGCCGTAACGACCTGACTGAAAGCTTTAGCAACTCAGCGGCGTTGGTCTGATTGCCGGCCGTACGCCGGAGAGCTTCGACTATGTAGGTCTTTTCAAGTTGGTCCAAATGCGCCGTCAAGTAAATGCCTTCGTCCGGGAACTCCATCGCTTCAGCAACGCGATACGGATTGTAGTTGGTGATCTTGTCCGGCAAACGCTCTGGCTGAATGGATTCTGCCGTCTCGAGAGCAACGGCTCGTTCGATCGTGTGTTCCAATTCGCGGACGTTCCCCGGCCATGAGTAGCGCTCCAATAGGACCATAGCCTTGTCGGTAATACCTAAATTACGGCCAGCAGATCCGCAGAATTTGGCAGCGAAATGCGTTGCCAGGTCTGCAATGTCTTCCGAACGTTCCCGGAGAGGTGGAAGCTCAATCGGTATGACCGAGATACGATAGTAAAGATCCTCCCTGAACGTTCCCTCTGAGACCATTCGAGCCAGATCTCTGTTGGTCGCCGCAATTACTCTTGTATCAACAAGAGTCTCTTCAGTAGCGCCAACGGGACGAACCTTACGCTCCTGCAGAACGCGTAGGAGCTTGACCTGCATTGCGGGCGACATCTCTCCTATCTCATCGAGGAAAATAGTTCCGCTGTTAGCTGCTTCGAAAAGTCCCTTTCGATTGGCATTTGCCCCGGTGAACGAGCCTTTCACGTAACCGAATAACTCTGATTCCAATAGAGTTTCGGTAAAGGCGCCGCAGTTAACGGACACAAAGGGTTTTTCGGCCCGTGGACCCATGTCATGTATGGCGCGTGCAACCAACTCCTTACCCGTACCCGACTCGCCGGTAACCAGCACCGTAGAGGGCACCTGGGCCACAGTCTCGATCATCTGGTAAAGCGAGAGCATTCTTTGACTGCGGCCGATAATATTTCCCAGTTTGCCGCGAGTCCTTTGACCCTGAATAAGAGTTTTGTTTTCTTCGAGAAGCGCATCCTTTTCTTTTATTAGCGAGATTTTTCTGAGAGCGCGCGCCACTGTCTCTTTTAGAAGAGCGTTATCGAAGGGCTTCTGGACGAAATCATAAGCACCCAGAAGGAATGCCTCACGAGCCGTATCGACGTTTGCGAATGCCGTCATCATGATTACTTCAACGTCGGGATTAAATTCGCGAGCCGCCCGCAGGAGATCAATACCTCCCATGTCGGGCATGCGAATATCGGAAAGTATGAGATCGGCCGGCTTCTCACGCAGGAGCTCCATTGCGATTTTGCCGTTCTCTGCAACACGGACAGTATGTCCTTCACGTTGAAAGAGGTGTGTCAGGAATTGGCGCATTCCTAGCTCGTCATCAACTATAAGCAAGTCAGCCATGATTTATTTCACTATTCGAATTATTTTCTGAGGTTGCGAAGGGTAACTCAACCATGATGGTCGTCCCCTGGCCTTCGCGACTACGCACATTGATTGTACCACCATGATCTCGAATGATTTGATAAACAATCGAGAGCCCCAGTCCAGTTCCGCCAGTTGTTGAGGAAAAAGGTTCAAATAAACGCTCGACCTGGTCGGGAGTCATGCCCCGCCCAGTATCGGAAAACGAGATCCGGATGCGATTATGTGAATTTTTTTCAAGGCTAGCCCTGAGGACACCGCCGTCAGGCATTGCCTGCAGAGCATTACGAGCTAGATTCCAAAAGACCTGCTTCAGCTGACCCTCATCGGCTTCCGCAAAGATTGCCTCATCGGGAAGTGCTTCTTCGACCTTCTGATCCGGACCGAGCTCCGGACTGTGACGCAATAAAGTAAACGTCTGATGCAGTAAGTCGCCAACATTTACCCGAGACGGGGTCAATGACCGCGGACGGGCGTAATTGAGGAAATCCGTGATGATTCGATTCAATCGATCAGACTCTCGAAGAATAATTTCCATCAATTCTGCCTGTGATGAATCACTTTCAACTTCGTCGCGCAACATTTGAATCGAACCTCGCATCGCTGCAAGGGGATTTCTAATTTCGTGCGCGATCGAGGCGGCCATTCTTCCAATAGCGGCCAATCGGTCCTGCCGGCGCGAAGTCTCTTCTAACGTTCGCACCTGTGTTAGATCCTGAAATGTAATCACCATTCCAGTAGTCTCACCGGTCTCGGAGAAAAGAGGTGAAACACCAAAACCCAATCGGAGCCGGACACCATCATAGGTTAAACAGTCGGCTTCAAATCGTGGGACCGTGGCCCCAGTCTTCGCTGCAGCCAAAGTGACTGCGATGTGCTCCTTCATATTGCCAAAAAGAATGGAAGCATCCTGACCGCGGATGTTGTCTTCGGAGAAGCCTGTGATTTCTTGAGCCGCAGCATTGAATGTGAAAATGTGGCCTTCAAGATCCGTCGTGACCAAACCCGAGCGAATCGACTCTACGATCCGTTCATGAAGAGCTCGCAAGTTGGCCAGGGACTGCGTTGCTGCCAGCAGCCGTACGTCAGACCTTGATTGACGTTCGGATAGCCGTGCTGAGAGGAGTCCAACTACCAGGAAGGCAACATCAAAGAGACCAACCGACTGGACAGTTTGAGCGAGCGAACCATCGATAAGTCCTCGTTGGTCGCCCCCGAAGATTACGGCCAACGCAGATGCGGTAAACAGCACCGCGCAGCCAACGGAGGTAACGAGTGCGTCTCGCGAGCCAAGAAAGACACCCGAGATTGCGATGACTAAAATGTATAACGCAATGTAAGGAGAATGGACGACATCTGAAGCCCAAACCAACCACGTTACCAAAAACACGTCGACCGCTATTTGCCCTTTAGCTTGAAGCGGAACATTGCGCGACAATCTTAAAACGATCGAGTAAACAATCGTCAGGCCTGCAACGGTTGCGAGGAGGATGACTCCTCTATTTGGGATTTGACGAGGAAAGGACTCGCGTGTCCAGACGAGACCCAGAATAAACAGTACTAGCGCGGTGAAGAGTCGACCGAGAATGAGCCATCCCAACCTCGAACTCGCACTTTTATCAGTTGAGTTGCTCTTGTCTGAGGACGGCATGTCGCGCCAAGACTATCATAATTTGCACTTTGCATTTGGTACTTTGTGCCTAGTATTTTGTTTTTGGTAGTTCCTGAAAAAGCCATTTTAGAGTTTTAACGGTCGACCTTCATTCCAACAGAAAGCATTACCCATAGTTAAAGCATGCGGCGTCATCTAAACTTTCTAATCCCGTTCCTTGCAATCGGGTCTGTAATCGTTGTTGTCGTTTTCATCTTCAAACATAAGAAACCAGCTCCAACCCCAATAGATTGGACCGCCATAGTCTCAATAGAAGCTGGTAATGGAACACCTTCGGCAAAGGATGCGGCGCAACCTACAGCTGCAGGTTTCTCGGATCCTTTTGGACTGGCCATTGATGGTGCCGGCAATCTATTTGCAACGGATGGGGGTGAAAGCAATCGAGTACGAAAGATCGCAGCCGACGGAGTTGTGTCGACCCTGGCCGGCAGCACGGAAGGATATGCTGATGGACCTGGTTCCACTGCTCAATTCAACACTCCTTCTGGAGTTGCAATCGACGCGGCTGGCAACCTGTACGTGGCTGATACTGGAAATAACCGGATTCGAAAGATCTCGCGCGAAGGCCTGGTAACGACGCTGGCGGGTAACGGGCAATCCGGTTATGCAGATGGACCAGCTCTTTCTGCGAGCTTTGATGGACCAATTGGTGTCGCTGTGGACTCACGCGGGACCGTCTTCGTTGCCGATACCTACAACGATCGCATTCGGAAAATAGATCTGGATGGGCAGGTTTCGACTGTTGCAGGTGGCGGTGGGCCCGGTTTGGCAGATGGCATGAGCAAGGTGGCCATGTTTGACACTCCATCAGGGATAATCGTGACCACAGATGGAACGGTTGTCGTTGCTGACACAGGCAACAATTGTTTGCGAAGAATCCTACCGGATGGCCAGGTAAGCACACTGACCTATAGATCGAGCGGTGGGGAACCCTTTGAGTTACGAAAGCCCATCGGACTCGCCGCAACTCATGATGGCTTTTTATATCTCGCTGAGCTCGATCGCTCGCGTATCCTCCAGTTGTCACCTGATGGCGTTGCGAGAGAAGTCAGAGTTTTGACCTCAACCGATACTGCTGCTTCGATCAGCCAATCGACTGCCGTTGCACTTGCGCAAGATGGAACGCTTTATGTTGCTGACTCAGGCAATTACGTTATTAGAAAGTTGAGTCGCGACACAGCTGTGAATAATGATGCGTCAAAGCCTCAACCAGAATTGACGGCGGCAGCCCAGAAACTTATCCCAACTGTTACGCCGGAAACGCTAAGTCAACAAAATATGCTTTGGCCATTTGAGCCTCAGGGTAGTCCTCATGAGGTGGTCGCGACGATGGGTGAAGTGCGAGGGAGTTACGACTCGACTGACGGACGCGACCACTTACATAGTGGACTCGACATCTTTGGTCCATATGGGGAAGTGGCCCGATCTATTAGATCGGAAAAAGTGGCCAGTCCGATAGCAAACTGGGGTTTTGGAAATCTGGGAGAAGGTATTCGAGTTGGCTTAATCTCGTATATTCATATCAGAGTCGCGCGGGACAAGGACGAAAAGCTCTTTGATGATTCCAGGTTCATTGCAGTAAAGGGAGGTGATGGACAGGTCTCGAGAATTCGAGTTAAACGGGGCACCAGATTTAAACCAGGCGACGCTCTCGGTACAGTCAACAAGATGTATCACGTTCACTTGAATGTTGGCCCACCCGGCCGCGAGATCAATCCGCTATCTCTTGCTCCAGTGGGTTTTAGCGATCGGATAGCTCCGACTATTGAGAAGAATGGTATTGAACTCTTTGACGAGTCGGGGAAGCGTCTTGAAGAAAAGCGTGATGGACGATTGACTGTGAGAGGACGAGTTCGGATCGTCGTTGACGCTTTTGATAGAGCTGATATGAATAGTGATCGCCGCAAATTGGGTCTCTATAAGCTGGGCTATCAAGTCATCAGGGCGGATGGATCGCCGGCAGCAGGATTTGAACAACCCCGGATCAATCTGCTCTTCAACCAATTGCCGCGTGACCCGAATGCGGTGAAGCTTGCATTTGCCTCAGAAAGTGGCATCACCGTTTACGGAAGCGCCACAACCAGGTTTCTATACGACATTACAAACATCGTCCGTGATGGTTATGACGCTCCTGGTGTGTGGAACACGTCCGAACTTCCACCCGGTGATTATTTGCTGAGGATTATCGCCGCTGATTTTTCCGGTAACGAGGCCCTCGCCGATAGGGACCTCCCAATCAGGCTAGCAAACTAAGACAGTTAGATCGCAAAAAAAGGACCCAGGCAGTGAGCGCTGCCTGGGTCGAACTGCCGCTGACCAGAAAATTAATGGCCCTGCGATAGCTTTCCGATAAGGGTAAACAACGGCAGATACATCGCAATAACAATCGAACCAATCGTAACGCCAAGGAACCCGATCAACAGCGGTTCCATCAATGTTAATAAATTTGCAATTGCGGCATCGACTTCTTGTTCATAGAAATCAGCGATCTTGCCAAGCATTGCATCAAGCGCGCCGGTTTGCTCACCGATACCGATCATCTGAGCAACCATACTCGGAAACACTTCCGTCGCTTTCAAGGGGTCGACGAAGCTTTCACCTCGCTCAACGCCAGCTCGAACCTTGAGAATCGCCTCCTCGATAATCACGTTTCCTGAAGTGCGAGCGGTGATTTCCAGCGACTGGAGAATCGGGACACCAGACGATAACAGGGTTGAAAGAGTACGCGAAAATCTGGCAACTGCGACTTTGCGGAGAATGTCGCCGATGATAGGCACTCTGAGCAGGATGCGATCGATATTTCGCCTGCCATTCGGAGTCCTGTAATAGAAACGAAGCGCCAGCACTGAACCGATGATGCCTGCCAGCACCGAGAGTCCACCCCAACTCGCCAGGAAATCGCTTATTCCTACCACGATGCGTGTAGGTAATGGCAACTGTTCGCCTGGTCCTAGCAAGCCGAGAAAGATGTTTTGAAATTGCGGGATAACGACCACCATGATTACGGCAATCGCGCCAATGGCCATGATGATAACCGCGGACGGATAGATCATGGCGGAGATCACGTCGCGCTTCAACTTGACGATCTTTTCGATAAACGTGGACAGTCTCTGCAAGATCAGATCGAGAATACCGCCAGTCTCACCTGCTTCAACCATGTTCGTGTAAAGCTGATCGAAGACCTTTCGGTGCCGAGCCATGGCTGCCGCGAGAGTCGAACCCTCTTCAACATCCTGACGGACCTGCATGAGAGTTTGTTGAAAGTATTTATTGTCCTGCTGCTGAGCGAGAATATCGAGACACTGCACCAGAGGCAGACCCGCGTCGATCATTACTGAGAACTGACGTGTAAAGAGCGACAAATCCTTGGCCTTTACTTTCTTGCGTCCGCCAATCTTAGGGATGCCGATTTCGCGCCCCTTCTCTTTAACAGAGGTCAGCGTAACTTGTTCACGTCGCAATATCTGACGCAGTGCTTCGCGGTTGTCGGCGACGCGTTCACCAACGACGGTTTCGTTTAACCGGTTACGACCTTTGAAGACATAAGTAGGCATAGCAGCGAACTCCAGCAGTTACAACTTAGCGATTAGCGGTTGGCCTAGAACCAACCGGTCGGGGTTGAGCGTAGGGGCTTGGATGTTTTCCACCACTTGGACCACCAGCTCCGCCTCCAGTGTTTAAGCCGGCACCTCGGTCTATCAACTCTCGTAACTCATCAACGTTCGACGAGCGTTGCAATGCAGTGTCGAGAGATATCTGCCGTTTGTGGTACAGGGTAGCGAGTGCCTGATTGAAAGTCTGCATACCGTGCTTGTCCTGACCGGTCTGCATCATCGAATAGATCTGGTGAACTTTGTCTTCGCGGATGAGATTTCGGATGGCGCCATTTGGAACAAGGATTTCGAGCGCCATTGCACGTCCTCGACCCTCAGCACGCGGTAACAATGCCTGGCAAAGAATGCCTTCGAGCACGAGCGAAAGCTGAGCGCGAATTTGTGCCTGTTGGTCCGCCGGAAATACGTCGATGATACGGTTGATGGTTGAGGAAGCTGAGTTGGTGTGGAGCGTCGCTAGGGTAAGGTGGCCCGTTTCAGCGATACGTAAGGCAGACTCGATCGTTTCCAGGTCGCGCATTTCGCCGACCAGGACGACGTCGGGATCCTGTCGTAGAGCGGTACGAAGAGCCGAAGCAAATCCATGAGTATCGGCATTGACTTCGCGTTGATTGATCAAGCACCCCTTATGGTTGTGAAGAAACTCAATTGGGTCTTCGATAGTAAGAATGTGCTCGTGTCGATCCCGATTAATCTTGTCGATCATCGCTGCCAATGTTGTCGATTTACCGGAACCAGTTGGTCCGGTAACCAGGATTAGACCACGTGGCTTATCGCATAACTGCTTCACAACAGCCGGGAGGCCTAAATCTTCGAAGGCTTTGATTTCATAGGGAATGGCACGAAACACCGCCCCGACCGCGCCTCGCTGATTGAACAGGTTTGCGCGAAATCTCGAAAGTCCCTTCACACCGAAAGAGAAATCGAGTTCCAGGTTTTCTTCAAAGCGATGTTTCTGTGCGTCAGTCAAAACGGAATATGCAAGTTGTTTTGTATCGGCTGACGTCAGGACCCGATAACTCTCCAGGGGCCTGAGGTGACCGTCAACTCGTACCTGAGGTGGCGAACCCGTTGTGATGTGGAGGTCCGAACCGCCGAGTTCGGAAAGCTTTCTCAGCAGTTCGGACAATGATATTTGCGGAACGCTTTCGTTCAGTCGCATCTAAAACTTCTCCTGGTGAAGTGTTAAGGACATGCTGTTATTTCGACTGAGCTCTGGCCCGCAAAGAAGCAATGAAACGTTCCGCTTCGGTTGACATGCGATCTGCAAACTCAATCGGTGCATCGGTCGTAAGTCCATAAATCCGACCATCTGCTTCCGTAAAGTAAAAAGTCCAGGCCTTCTCGGGCGAGTTAACGTCCTTTGGAGTGCGAGCCGTCACTACAAATACTCGGGCTCCATCAATCTCCTGGACGAAGTCATTGGTAACCCAGCCACCGGCTACCAGCATTTTGTCGATCACAGTCCGGCGCAAGTCTGACATCTGTGTTCCCGCTAGCATCTTGCTTTCTTCGCGTGATGTTAGAAACGCTGGATTCGGTCTGCTCAAGGCAACTACTGCAAGCTTCATTTGACCCGGTAATTTCACTGTTGGAAGCTTCGCGGTTGCTTTGTTTTCTGCTTTAGGCGCGCTGCGATTGAGCTCAGGCGGTGCACCTAATCCAGGCGACGTCAGACCCGTGTTCGCGCTGTATTCAGGACCGTTTGACTCCGGTACTGAAAGGGGCGTACCCACTGTCAGACCGGCGAGCGAGATGTTATTTGCAACGCTTAGTAACCTCTGTCGGTGTGCAAGTTCCGCCGCCGCTCGTTTCTTTCGTAAGCGGGCCCGGTATCGTCTCCACCATGCTCTTGAGCGATAGCGATGAGGGCTGAATTGGCCAACCTGAGCACTCTGTCTTACTCCGTGTGCTGAGTTGGTGAAGGGCAACATGACTCCTACTGAAAGCAGCAGTATCAGTGATATTGCAGTTGTTCGTAACATACCGTTCCTCCTCAACTAGGCGACCGTTTCTCTAACTACTTCCTCGATAGTTGTCACGCCAGCGCGAATCTTGTGCAGTCCCGATTCACGAAGTGTGATCATTCCGTCTTCAATCGCCTTCTTCCTAAGTTCAAGTGCAGAAGCGCCGATTAGAATCAACTCGCGAATTTCATCGGTTACTTCCATCACTTCGTAAAGACCAATTCGTCCTTTGTAACCAGTGTTATTACAGGTGGTGCAACCCTTGCCCTTATAAGTCTTGAGCGCTTTTGCTTCTTCCGCAGAAAATCCAACTTCGATCAGTGCTTCTGCCGGAGTTTGTTGTTCCTGTTTGCATTGACTACAAACACGACGGATTAGTCGTTGTGCCTGAATGAGGTTCACGCTGGTAGCAACGAGAAAGGGCTCGATACCCATGTTCATAAGGCGGGAAATGGTAGAGGGGGCATCGTTAGTGTGGAGGGTGGAAAGAACAAGGTGACCGGTGAGAGCGGCTTTGATGCCAATTTCAGCAGTTTCAAAGTCGCGGATTTCACCGACCAGAATGATGTTGGGGTCCTGACGAAGGAAAGAACGAAGCGCGGCGGCAAAGTTCAGGCCGATCTGTTCTTTCATCTGCACCTGGTTGATACCCATCAGGTTAAATTCAACCGGGTCTTCCGCCGTCATAATGTTTGTGTCAACGGTATTCAGCGATTGCAGCGCCGAATAGAGAGTGTTCGTCTTACCACTTCCCGTTGGTCCAGTAACCAGGACCATCCCGTAGGGCTTGCTTATGTTGCGGCGGAACTTTTCTAAAGACTCGGGCTCGAATCCCAGTTTGGTCATGTCGAGCATGAGGTTCTGTTTGTCCAGCAAGCGGAGCACTACTTTTTCGCCGAACAAGGTAGGAAGAGTCGAAACGCGAAAATCGAGTTCTCGGGAGCGAGAATCGACTTTTACTTTAATTTTGATGCGACCGTCTTGAGGTAGTCGTTTCTCGGAGATATCGAGTTTCGACATGATCTTGATGCGTGAGATCAACGCATCTCTGAGTTTGAGTGGCGGGTGCATTACATCGTAGAGGACACCGTCGATTCGGAATCGGATGCGAAGTTCCTTTTCGTAGGGTTCGACGTGGATATCTGAGGCCCCACGTCGTAAAGAATCGACGAGCAATACGTTGACGAGCCGAACCACAGGCGCGTCTTCGCTCATTCGGGACAGTGCAGCGAGATCTATCTCTTCGTTGTCTTCGAGAACCTGAACTGCGTCATCATCGGTAGTGTCGAAGTCGAGACTGTCGAGTGAAACAAGGTCGTCGTGAGTGATTCCGCCGTTATGCCCATTGGATCCGTTGGCAGCTTTTACGGCGGCCACTTCGTCAACTGTTCCCGAAAGCTCAATTTCGCGGGAACTTCCGTAGTATTTGGCAATTGCGTGCTGAACGCTGCCTTCGGCGACGACTACGGGCTCAACGTTCAAACCCGTCATAAATTTCACGTCGTCGAGAGCGAATACGTTCGTAGGATCAACCATCGCAAGTGTGAGCGTGGCTCCAACGCGAGAGAGGGGAAGAACGGAGTGTTTTTGAGCAACCTCTTGAGGAATGAGACGCAATACAGACTGGTCTATGTTGAAGAGATCGAGGTTTACTGAAGGTATGCCGTATTGCCGTGAGAGGACGGCAGTGATCATATCGTCACTAACCAGCCCTAGCTTTACGAGATTGAAACCGAGTCGACCGCCGTGTTCTCGCTGGTAGTCGAGGGCCTCTCTCAGATGCTGAGGGCTAATCAGATTTTCACGTACGAGAATTTCGCCTAGTTTGGCTGACATGCGTTGATTGTTTCGCCCGGTATTTCTGGCTGGAAGAGAAGCGATCTGGGGCCGAAGGTATGATCTCTAAACCCTCACGATGCGTGCTAAACATCGTTGCACACTCATAGTACAGTTTGAACAGAAATAGTGTCAACAAGATTTCCAGAAGAAATAGTGCGAAAACTCACTAATATTAGCCTTGGTGGGATTTAAGGATTTTGGGGAGGCGAAGATCGGAAGCAGGGGCGCAAAAGGGCACGCCATTTAAGAACTTACGGGCTAAAGCAAAAGCCGCTGGCGACATGTGCGCCGGCGGCTTTTGCGGTCTTGGATGAAATGAGGTTAAGGCCGTTTGCGTCGGGTCGCTGGAGTTGATTTCTCTGGAACGACCTTTTCGGTGCTCTTTAGCTCAGCCAGGATGGCTTTCGCATCTGCCTTGTAAGCATGCGTATCGGGTGCGACGTCTACGAAGTGCTGTAGGTAATTCGCAGCATCCTGGAACTTGGCCTTATCGCCTAGCGCAAACAGTGACAAGCCAGCGCCAAGATTGGCGTCAGCATTATCTGGTTGAGCAGTCACGACACTCTGAAACTCAGCAAAAGCTTTTTCTGGAGCGCCCGCGTCCATCAGCATCTGTGCCGCATCTAGCTGCGCCTTGAGCTTCTTCGCCGGATCTGTTTCTGCTGCGATGTAGTCTTTGAATGCCGCCAGACCTTCGTCAGCCTTCGATGGATCCGTTTTACTTACGTACAAGCGCATCGACTCAATGTTTGTCACCATCGCGGCGTTCTTGTTGGCTGTGTACCTGGTTAACTCGGTCGGGTCAGTCGGCTGTGGCTGGGCTTTAATCAAGCCGACAGCTTTGGTAGAGGCCTCCGCTGCACCCTTAAAGTCCGCTTTAGCTAGATCCAACGCCTGCGTTTTGGACGCGTCATCCAGGTCCTTGCTGCGGACAGTGGAGTTATAACGCTCTACTCCCCGGCCTTTTAACGCTGCTGCTTTGTTCGTCAGTAGTGCCGGTTGTTCCGCGTCCGCCACCAAGCCTTCATCAAACTGCGTGATAGCGTCGGTATATTTTTGTATTGCCTCCGCAGTGTTGTTCGCCTTTGATGCCGCAGTGGCTGCTATCAAAGCATCGTTGCCAGACTTAAAAGTTCGAGCGACGGTGGCGTTAGCTGCTTCAATCTTCTTATTGCTTTCTTCGATTTCCTTATTCTTCTTAAGCAATTCTTCTCGCTTTGCCTTGTCAGCGGCACTTTCAGTATTAGCGCCGCCACTACCTCCTTCAGCTGGCGCACTCGTCACCTTCACGGATTTGATTTCGTCGATGGTTAATCTTTTTCCGTTCCCCGGCATCACTACGATCTCGCAGTCAATGTCTTGGCCGACTCTAAAACCGTTAACAAAATTGGGTGAAGCTGTTGGATGGCTCGCCGCTATCGTGTAGATACCTACAAATGGAAGCCCCGCGAAAACAAACTCGCCTTTCTTATTTGTCTTCGTATTGTATTTGGCGTTGACGTCGGTTCTGAACACGTCAATCTGGGCGTCTGGAAGAGGAACCTTTTTGCCGTCGGCCTGCATATAGACATGACCTCGCAGCTCGCCGACCTGAGCAAAGGTTGGAACGGCAGAAACTGTTCCGGCGAGGACCATGAGAACTAATCCAAGAAGATATTTACGAATCATTTACTGATTCCTCCAATAAAGGTGCCGGCGGTCTGACGCCGAGATAGAGGCTTAGGATGCGTTGACATCCGTTTCTGGTTGTTAAAAAGTTTGCCACTGAGAAGCGCTCTAAACTTAATAAGCAAGCCGCTTAGTGTCAAGCAGATAGGGGATAGGATCGACCATTTCAGCTTCGCGAAATGCTCTCAGTCTGAGGGCGCAGGAATCACACTCCCCACATGCTTTTTCAGATTCGCGATAACAGGACCAAGTCAGGTTTAAGGGAGCACCGAGATCAACACCTACGCGTACGATCTCGGATTTCTTCATTCTGATCACGGGTGTTCTTATCTCAATCTTAGTATCAGGTTTGGTTCCAATGTTTATGACGGTCTGAAAGGCTGAATAGAATTCTGGCCGGCAGTCGGGATAACCAGACGAGTCCTCAGCAACTGCTCCGATATAAATTCGACTCGCACCAATCACTTCTGCCCAACTTGTAGCCGCGGCGAGCAGATGAGCGTTTCGAAAAGGCACGTAACTGGACGGGATCGTTTTCGAGTTTATATCAGCCTCAGTCACGGGGATTGTCGCATCCGTAAGAGATGAGCCTCCAATTCTCGCCAGGTGCTCGAGCGAGATTACAAGTCGCTGATCAACCCGGAAATAGTCAGCTAAGTCCTCGAATGACCGCCTTTCTCTATCAGCAGTCCGTTGACCATAGGAAGCATGAAGAAAGGCGAGTTCATCATTTTCACTCGCGGCGATAGCCACTGTAACGCATGAATCCATACCGCCGGATACGAGACAAACGGCAAGGTTCGAATCTTCAGTGGTACTAACCGGTACTGCTTCTGTTAATTCTTCAGTGCCACCCATCAAACACCCTTGACGTCAGGTCCCCAAATATATTTGTGAAGTTGCAGTTGCATTCGAACATTCAGTCCGCTCGACGCGATTAATTCAGCTAGTTCTCGCAAGTTACACTGACCCCAGACAGGCGATATCAGAATCGACGAGGCGCGGTTTTCCAGGTCATAGTCGCTAATGATCTTCTTTGCGTAGTGCCAGTCGTCAGCGTTCGCAACAACGAACTTTACTTCGTCGCGGTCCTTTCGCAACCTTGGCAAATTGGACCAGTCATTCCGAGCCTCCTCGCCTGACGCGGGGCATTTAACGTCGAGAATAATTTTGGCGCGTTGGTCCACGTCTGCGGTCGATACGTAATTACCTGTTTCGATCAGGACCTCAAATCCTTCATCGCATAATCGAGTTATCAGAGAGAACGCTTCTTTTTGTGCGAGCGGCTCACCGCCCGTGACCTCGACCAATTTGCAATCAAACCTTCTAATCCGTTCCAGCACCTCTTCTATTGACATCGAGCTGCCGCCGGTAAACGTGTACTCGCTATCGCACCAAACGCAGCGCATGGGACAGCCCGTCAGGCGGATGAACGAGCACGGCCGTCCCGCATGGGTTGATTCACCCTGGATTGAGCGAAAAATTTCTGTAACACGCAGCATTGATGTTGGTAACAGGTCGATTCGAATCTAGCTCAGGTAGTATCAACTGGTCAAAAGTGCGAATTCCTTCAGCTCAAGCATCACCCTAAGCCGGGTAGCGGCATCAAAGTCTGTTCTCGGGCTAAAGAGAATCATGATCCGCCCGTGGATTTGAAAATTCTTAAATGAAACAGGCTACGAAGAGAGATTACGCTGAGACGAAACCAAAGTAACCGGTAACCTCGTGATAGGATAATTTTGGTTGGTATCCCCTGTGACCGACAGAACCGAAGAGATTAAGAGACTGGTCAAACTTGGCGCGACGAGTTTGCTTTCGCGCGCCCAGGATAATCGGTCGATCAAGCTCGACAACCTGTGTCCACGCGTAGCATCAGCCGTGGAAAAGTATCTCCTGCGCGACGATCCTCGATGTTCAGCGCGCGACATTCAACAGTTTATTGACACCCTTCAAGCTGACGACCTGTGCCTCATTCTTGCCTGTGAACAATCCGACGAAAGAGCCTGGACGGATCTTGTCGAGCGGTTTACTGCAACGGTGCGCTCGGCAGCGCGGTCAGCCAGCTCAAACGAAGACACTGCGGAAGACCTGGTCCAATCAATCTGGGCTGAGCTTTATGGATTGCGAACGAAGGAAGACGGCAAACGAGCAAGCAAGTTAGCGTACTACTCGGGCCGCGGCTCACTCGCAGGTTGGTTGCGAGCTGTCGTGGCCCAACTTGCAGTCGATTCTTTCCGAAAACAGTCGCGTCTGGTCCAGGCAGAGGAAGATACCGAATTGGATCGCATGGCACACGAAGTGTCGCTTGGAGAAGGACAAGTCGCACTAACCGCAGCAACTCCGAACCCTGAAGAGACGATAACCAACAAACTGACTCACGCACAGCTCGATGACGCCCTCAGTCGGTCGGTTAAAGGTCTCGGTCCGGAGGATCGGCTGCTGGTAAAACTTTATTATTTTGACAACCTCAAGTTGCGAGAGGCGGGTGCAGTGATGGGAGTTCACGAGGCCACTGCCAGTCGCCGATTGAGCAAAATTCACAATGAATTGCGCAAGCGCGTCAGCGAGATTCTGATCGAGGAGAAAGGATGGACGAAAGCAGAAACCGAGCGATCCTTTGCAGAAGCAGCGCAGCATCTTGACAGTGATCTCGGAATACTTTTGCGGAATGAGGGCATTTCATAAGAGTGTTGCAATTGAAGTGGGAGCTTTTGGGTGCAAGGATTTGCTGGTAAGTTCGTTCTTCAGATGGCGATTTTCAGGTAATGAAAGAAGAAATTAACAACGAAATGGACGCTCTGCTTCGCAGCTTAAGACGGCGAGACGGTGAATCCCGGCTTAACGATGAGAATAGTTCAGCGTCAGATCACCTGGACGTCGACGAGTTGAACGCCTACGCGGAAAATGCCCTCCCTGAAAAGAGTCGGCTGCGATATACCGAGCATCTGGCGGAATGTACGCGGTGCCGAGGGCTGGTTACACAACTGTCGCAATCATCAGGTTCAGAATTGCAGCGGACCGAGAAAACTCAGACCTCATGGGTGGCTACACTTCTTGCAAAGTTTCTTTCGCCTTTTACCTTGCGTTTTGCACTGCCAACCTTAGCCGCAATCGGCCTTGCTGCGATAGGGCTGATAGTTTTGCGGCGTGAACCGGCGGCAAGACTTACGGCTGACATGAAACAACAGCCAGTCGTAGAAAAATCTCACCCGAATTCCGGTTTCCAGGACGGTTCTGTAAGCTCCGAATCACCATCGCAACCTACTATTCAGGAGGGGAAAGTTGCAGTGCGTCCGACCGAACTCAACGCACAAAACAAAGCAAGTGACAGTATCGAGACGCCTCAAAGCAAAGCAGCGCCAAGCGAAACACAATCTAAGGACCAGCCTGCTGTTTTCGGTAGTCTTGCGGGCGCCGCACCGGCTCCCACCGTTGCTCAACCCCAGGAGGTGGCAAAGGTTGATGATCTGGAGCGCCGGCAGAATGAAAACCTGAAGAAGCATAAGGAGGAAGAAGAGGCTAGGGACAAAGCAGCTGCCGCCAAAGAACCGGAGGCTGCTCGAGGTCGAAGAGTTGATGATCAGAAAGCGTCAGCGCCTGCGGCTCGTACCGGTGCAGTCAGCGGTGCTTACCAGACAAGCCCAGGCGTCGCTACTTTGTCGTCGGAGCGCAAGCGTGAAGGTGACGCCGATGCAAATGAAGCGTCGAAGAATGAGACTGAAACGAAAACTGTGGCTGGCCGACAGTTTCGGAAACGCGGAAACCTTTGGATGGATACTGCTTACAACTCTTCAATGTCAACCCTTACCCTGAATCGAGGTTCGGAGAGTTACCGATCGCTCGTTGCTGACGAACCCGCAATTCGGACGATCGCCGATTCGTTAGACGGCGAGGTTATTATCGTATGGAAGGGGAAAGCCTACCGAATCCGATGAGCTCTCAAGAAACCAGATCTTCCTTATTATGGATTGAAATGGGATTACGGCTGGCGACTGACGTGCCGAACTAACGTCGAAATTGATACGTATCAAATGATAATTGATAGTGTTCCTGCTCAGGTGCTTAAGCTTGCCCAAGTAGTGTATGGTTTAGCGGTTGGAGGTCCTTATGTATTGTCCATCATGCGGGAATCAAAATGTCGTCGAGCTAAATTACTGTAATCGATGCGGAGCGAACCTGACCCAGCCAACGGTTTCAACGCCGACTGTTATTACCGAGCCACCAAAATTAGTCCTTCCCAGTATCGTGTTGGGAATCACGATCCTCGGCGGCTTGAGCATAATTATTAATGGCGCCATAGCTCTGGCGATGCGGGGCGTTGTCTCAGTCGCAATAGTATTCATGGTCCTGGGTGCCGTAGCGACGCTATTTGGTTGTACCTCGCTAATGATTCGCTTTTGGACCAACCTGTTGATGCTCAGTCGTGGGATATCAACTCCGCAATTTCCAAGGCCAACCGCAGTAGACCGGACCGCCATTCCTCAGCCATTTGCGCGGATGGACGCCATCCCGAGCGTAACAGAAAATACAACCCGAACATTCAGTCCGGTTTATACTCCGCCACAAGAAAGAGAACCAAGATAGAAAAACTTTAAGGGACCTCTCCACATACATATGACTTCTGCCGACCTTGTTGTCCGCCGTATCATCAATATCGCACTCATCTCCGCAACCTTTTTTGCTAACCAACAGCCAGTAGTTCCTCAATCACCCAGGTCAGCATCAACAAACAGAACCGTCGCTCGCAATCGCACGATCGCGAGTATCGTTCGAGAAATTGACGCCGGGAATATCGAGCGCACTATCCGTCAGTTGGTCTCGTTTGGCACCCGAAATACTTTGTCTGAGCAGAACGATCCCAAGCGCGGTGTTGGTGCGGCTCGCGATTGGCTTTACGCCGAGTTTCTAAAGGCGGCGGCTGCGTCGAACGGAAGAATGACTGTTGAGAAACAATCGTTCGAACAACCGAAGGCGGCTCGCGTCCCAGAACCGACAATGTTGACGAATGTAGTGGCGACACTCAGGGGTACACAGCCTCAATCAGCTGATCGCATTTACGTCGTAAGTGGTCACTACGATTCGATGTGTAACAGCCCAACCGATGCGAAGTGCGACGCTCCCGGCGCGAACGATGATGCATCGGGAACCGCAGCCGTGCTTGAGATGGCTCGCGTGATGGCCAAATATGAATTTGATGCGACCCTCGTCTTCGTCGCCGTGGCTGGTGAGGAACAAGGTTTATTAGGGTCAACCTATCTCGCTGAACAAGCCAAGCAAAAGAACTGGAATGTCGATGCGATGTTCACGAACGACATTGTTGGCAACACACTTGGCGGAAATGGAGTGAGAGATCGAACGACGCTCCGTGTATTTAGTGAGGGTGTTCCATCAAGTGAGACTCCGGCCGAGGCAAACACGAGACGTAGTGTCGGTGGTGAGAACGACTCTGCATCGCGTCAACTCGCCAGGTTTATCAAGGAGACTTCAGACGTTTATGTCTCCCAGATGAAAGTCACCTTGATATATAGACGCGATCGTTACTTGCGCGGAGGCGATCACATTCCGTTCCTTGAACGCGGATACCCAGCGGTTAGATTCACTGAACCTAACGAAGAGTTTCGTCACCAACATCAGAACGTCAGGATTGAAAATGGCGTCCAGTATGGAGACTTACCGGAGTTTGTCGATTTTGCCTATATAGCGAATGTCGCGCGAGTGAATGCGGCTTCGCTCGGGATGCTGGCTTATGCGCCGGCCCGGCCAAAAGGGGTTGTGATACTAACAACGCGATTAACGAATGACACCGACCTTAAGTGGGATGCCAACACGGAACCCGATCTGGCCGGCTACGAAATTGTTTGGCGAGACACAACCTCGCCTGTGTGGACCAATTCAAAGTTTGTCGGCAACGTAACCACGTTTACAGTGAAAGGAATGTCGAAAGATAACTACTTCTTCGGAATACGTGCGATTGATAAAGACGGCAATCGCAGTCAGGTAACCTATCCGCGTCCGAGCGGCCGCACCGCTCCCGCTGTTACGAGTCCAGGCACAACCTCTAAATAAGCTCTCATTCACCGTAGGCTATTGCCGATGGTGTTCTTCCTGAATTCAGGCTCAAAGCTTATCCCGAAGGTATTTACTCAGTTTTTTATAAACCAAATTCGATGTGAGGCCGTCTAACGGAGAGGTTGAAACTTTTGGGCTTCCAGAACGATCTCCTGAAGAAGACACATTTACGGTGGTGTTGTTTTATGAAAAGGTCGAGGTTTTCGAGTTCCCGGGTTCCTATCGTTCGCAAAGTGTTAACACTTTGCGCGTTATGTTCGCTTGTGATTGGCTCTCTTGGCGGCTCGCTCACGTCGCTGGCGGATGGTAAGAAAAAACCAGTAAGACTGACTGAAGACCAGCGAATCACTCACGTACTGAACCGGCTCGGGTTTGGTGCACGACCGGGTGACCTCGACCGAGTCAGGTCAATGGGCCTCGAAAACTACATCAATCAACAATTAGACCCTGAAAAGATCTCTGACCCATTAGCTGAAGACAAAGTGGCTAGTCTGTCGTCATTAAATATGACGACGGCTCAGTTATACGAGAAGTATCCACAGCCTGGTCAGTTACTACGGCAACTCCAGGCCCGTGGCGTATTGCCGGCAGACCTGTCCGAGGCTCGCCAGAATCGAACTAAAGCAAATGCTCCCGCGGGTGAGATGGCCACCGCCGAGATGTCCGCTCAGCCTGCCGGCAAACCAACCCCTGCACCAGTAAGTCCTCAGGATGATCCAAAGTATCGACAGGCGATTCGTGATTACTACCTGAAGAACGGTTTGGAGCAGCCCCAACGTATTGTTGCTGAGCTTCAAGCCTCGAGGATTCTTCGTGCGGTTTACAGCGAACGACAATTGCAGGAAGTGATGGTTGATTTCTGGTCCAATCATTTCAACGTCTTTTCTGGCAAGGGAGCCGACCGGTGGTTGTTGCCCGGTTACGACCGCGACACGATTAGACCAAACGCTCTCGGTAAATTTTCAACACTGCTTGAAGCGACTGCCAAGAGCCCCGCGATGTTGTTTTACCTCGACAACTTTCAGAGTGTTTCACCAAATGCAAATAGACCAAATGCCGGCCGGCCAAGGCAGGGTCTGGGAGCGATATTGCGCGGTGGGGCGATTCTTCGACCAAAACAACCACAAACAAATCCAGCACCTCAACGTCCCGCTGCACAATCGCGCAGAGGGATCAACGAGAATTACGCGCGTGAATTAATGGAGCTGCATACTCTCGGAGTCGATGGCGGCTATACCCAGAAAGACGTACAGGAAGTGGCCCGTTGTTTTACGGGATGGACCATCTTTCAGCCGCGCGGCGCTGGTGCCGCGGCGAACGCCTTACTCGGTGATGCCGCCAAAAACAACGCGGGAACTTTCTACTTCAATCCGCGCACACATGACGATGGTGAGAAGGTCGTGCTGGGTCACAAGATCCCGTCTGGTGGCGGAATTAAGGATGGACTGCTGGTGCTCGATATACTCGCCCATCATCCATCTACAGCAAAGTTTGTAGCGACGAAGTTGGTTCGCCATTTTGTTTCAGACGAACCGCCGGCAAAACTGGTCGACCGGGTGGCCACAGCTTTCTCGAGAAGCGATGGTGATATTCGAGAGACTTTAAAAGCAATCTTCTTCTCGCCTGAATTCAATTCGCCTGAAGCTTATCGCGCGAAAATTAAGCGACCATTTGAGTTGGTGGTCAGCGCAATAAGAACACTCGGAGCGGACACCAATGGTGGTCCAGGTACGCACCAATGGATCGCCCGTATGGGTGAACCGCTTTATGGGTTTCAAACACCGAACGGATATTCAGACGCGGCTGAAAGTTGGGTGAATACCGGCGGACTGTTGGAGAGAATGAACTTCGGACTCGCCCTCGCGAGTAATCGTGTTCAAGGCACAAAAGTCGATTTGAAAAAGTTGACCTCAGAAAGCGGAGCGGCCGATAAAAATCAGTTACTGGAGCAGGCGTTAAAAACGATTCTGGCCGGTGACATCTCGCCTGAGACAAGAACCGCCCTGGTTAAGCAGGTCGATCAGCCTGCCGTGGTAAGTCTGCTCGCTGCGCCAAATCGGCCCGAGCAGTCATCAGAAATGACCGCACGGATAAATGGACCAAGGGCCCAGCGTCCGCGGGTAGACGCAAACGTGAACGACCCAGTAACTAAAACTGTTGGTCTCATTTTGGGCACTCCAGAGTTTCAAAGGCAGTAAGGAATAGAAAAATGAATCGCAGATTTTTCCTTAAGTCGGGCAGCGTGGCTTTGGCGAGTGTTGGTGTTGGACTGTCGGCACCGGGGTTTCTTGAACGGGCCCTGTCACAGACAGGAAAGAGTGGTCGGAGGAAGACCTTAATTGCGATTTTTCAGCGTGGTGCTGTGGATGGTCTAAATGTGGTGGTTCCTTACGGCGAGTCGCCCTACTACGATCTGCGTCCCAGTATTTCGATTCCTAAACCGGGCGCTACTGATGGCGCAATCGATCTCGACGGCTTTTTTGGACTCCACCCTTCGTTATCTCCTTTTAAGCATTTATTTGATTCGCAACGGCTGGCGATTATTCATGCTTCAGGCTCGCCGAATAGTACACGGTCGCATTTCGACGCCCAGGACTATATGGAATCCGGAACTCCTGGGGTGAAATCGACAAGTGACGGTTGGCTCAATAGATATTTGCAAGCTAAGAAAGAGTCAGAGCGTTCGCTGTTCCGGGCGGTTTCAATGACGCAAACAACCCCTCGAGTGCTGCAAGGCCGGGCGCCGACGATTTCGATGTCGAACCTGAATGATTTTGCGATTCGGGCCGGCAAGTCATCGTCAGACTTACAGGGAGGTTTCGAGGCGATTTATGCTCGCGAAACGAACGATCGCCTCGCTGACATGGGTCGCGAGACTTTTGAGGCCGTCAACTATTTGAAAAAGGTCAATCCCGCTCAATACAAGCCGGCAAATGGCGCCGAATATCCGCGCACCCCATTCGGTAACTCGTTGTTGCAGATTGCGCAATTGATAAAAGCAGGGGTCGGTCTTGAAATAGCATTCACCGATATCGGTGGTTGGGACACTCACGTGAATGAAGGGAATTCGCGTGGTCAGCTCGGGAACTTACTGCAGCAATTTGGCGCGGGCATTTCCGCACTCTACCGGGACCTGGGCCAACAGATGGACGATGTCGTCATTTTAACGATGTCGGAGTTTGGTCGCACTGCGCGCGAGAATGGTAATCGCGGAACCGACCACGGTCATGCAAATGCGATGTTTGTCCTCGGCAATAGTGTTCGTGGCGGCAACGTTTACGGTAAGTGGCCCGGGCTTAAAAACGATCAGCTAAACGAAGGGCGAGACCTGGCGTTGACTACTGACTTCCGTGACGTCTTCGGCGAGATTGCTGCTCGTCATCTCGGCGCAGCTAACGTGCAATCCATCTTCCCCGGCTACAACCTAACTCCCACAAACTTTAAGAATTTTCTCTAACCTTGGAGTGCGACGGCCCGGCGTCGCTTTTCAAGCCCCTCGCGATTCAGCTCCCTCGCTAAAAATAGGTGGCTATCAAATCAGAGCGAACTAGTTCTGATCACGATGAACCTATATAACAAAGCGCCGCCGGGCCGGCGCACTCCAAAGATTTATCGTTTGTCGACTCGAGCCCAGCGCTTGAGAAGAGTGACGCAGAGTTTTAAAATCGGCGCTACTGAGAGCATTGAGAATTCAAGTGATTCAGCGCTTTGAAGTGGCGCGTTCTTTTCAAAGTCCAAAGTCCAGAGCCCAAAGCCCAACGCTACCAGCCGACGCGGCCGAAGCGATTGATGAGGTAAAGCATGATTCCCGCAATTACCGACACTGTAACAGCGAGAGCGAAGGCTTCGTTGTCTCGCCCAGCCTGAACTGCATCATAAATCGCGACAGAAGCAGTTTGAGTTTTACCCGGAATGTTGCCCGCAATCATTATCGTGACGCCAAAATCGCCGAGAGCCCGCGCAAATGCGAGCGCCGTTGCCGCCAATACTCCTTTTGAGGCTAACGGCAGTGTCACTCGAAAAAAGATCGATCGGTTATTCAGTCCCAATGTTCGAGCTGCCGCCTCGAGTTCTGAATCAACTCCTTCAAACGCAGCCCGCAGACTCTTGGTAACAAGTGGCAGCGCGTGAATCGTTGCGGCGATGATCGCAGCCGTGACCGTAAAGGTCAGCCGGATACCCATTGTCCTGTAGAGAAATCCGCCAACCGCTGATCGAGTCCCGAGTAGGACCAGCAAGTAATATCCAAGTACCGTCGGCGGCAAAACCAGTGGCAAGGTTACAATCGCATCGACCACATTTCGACCGGGGAAGCGTTTACGAGCCAACAGCCATGCCAGGCCTGAACCGGCAACGAGCGCGATCAAGGTGGCAGCGGTTGCGACCGCAAATGAGAGTCTGATTGGGAACCAGTTGATCATTCTGCGTGCATGTCGGCAAGAAGGAAGGCATGTTATCCCAAACTCTGGAGATCTCGAAACCTCAGGCTTGTAAGGTTGCCGGCAGAATTTTCCTCTCTATTTCGCTCGACCGTAATACGCAACAGGCCAGGACGGTTCCCAGAATGATTCCACAAAGGTCCCATTGAAGATCAGTTGCCGTGTCGTATAGACCCCAAATTCGTTTTCCACCGGCGTAGAGCTCATCCCACAGTTCAATTATTTCGTACGCGGCCGAGATGCTGAACATCGTGGTCGCAGAGAAGAATGCGGTTAGCTTAAGTGGAAGGTGATAAGCCCACCTCGCCAGAGCGTAATGCATCAGCCAAACGATCAATGGACTGGCGAGGACTTGAACCGTCAGATGAGCGAACTCGTCATACTGCATTGGACCAAACCGCTGGCCGTACATTCGAAAGTAATTTCCCAAGGCGTCAACCTGGAGAGCTACAAAAACCAGTGCCAGCAACGGAAGCGGTATGGTCAGGTCATGTCGAGTTCGACAGTAGAGATACACTGCAGTCAAAAACCCGACTCCAAAGAAGCAATTGAAGACGAGTGACAAATAGCACATCTTCATCAGAAAGGCTGACCCAAGTAAAATCAGGAGGAAAGCGCCAACAGTTTGAAACTTCCGCAAGTTCATATCATCAACCTTCCAATGAGGATCAGATAGTAACGGTCACTGGTTAAAGTTTCGTCAGGCAGCTTACAATCCGTCATAAGAATGACCTGTTTCGTCCCACGAGTACTGCATTACGAATCGTTACCTTCCACGAACACTGAGGCAGCTCGCCTGGCAATCGAAGGCGCAGGCGAAGGGCTTGCTGTCGTAGCCGATGAGCAAACTGCGGGCCGTGGTCGCCTGGCCCGCACCTGGTCTTCGCCTAAGGGGGCTGGTCTATATGTAAGCATTCTCCTGAAGCCTAAGATCTCGCCTGATTACTGGCCTTTACTGACTTTCGTTTCCGCGTTAGCTGTGGGCGATGCAGTTAGAGAGAAGTTTCAGCTGGAAACGGACATCAAATGGCCAAACGATCTTCTTGCAGGTGAAAGAAAATTCTGCGGGATCCTGGCTGAGGTAGTTGAAACTGGTAACGGCCGAGCTGTGGTGGTGGGAACGGGTGTTAATCTCACGGAGGCTGCCGTACCGTCTGAACTGCGTCATGTAGCGACATCAATTTCCGAGGCTTCGGGCCAACATCCGGACAGAGACTCTTTGTTGGCTACTTTCCTTGGCAGAATTGAATACTGGTATACAGTGCTTGAGAATGAGCGTGGTCCAGAGCGATTACTTGCAGTCTGGATCGAGCGTTCATCTTACGCTTTCGGCAAGTCCGTCTCGGTACGTGATGGAGAAAGAACGCTCGAAGGTGTAACCCAGGGGCTCGATGGCCGAGGCGGCCTAATATTGAAACAGCGAACCGGAGAAATCGTCACTCTCATGGCGGGTGATGTAACCAATTTGCGAGCCATAAATTGAAACTCATGGAAGCAAAACGAATCGTTCTCAACACCTTTGGCTCTTATGGCGACATCCACCCATATCTGGCCCTGGGCATGGAGTTGCGCGCTCGCGGTCACAGCGTGGTTGTTGCCACAATGGAGATCTACCAGGAAAAGGTACGCAATGCAGGTCTCGAGTTTGCAGCAGTTCGACCAAATATTCCTCAGCCGAAGGACCAGGAGCCTGGCCTGATCGATAAGATTATGGACCCAAAAAATGGTCCACGATTTTTAACGGAGGAGGTCATCTTTCCCGCAGTACGAGATAGTTACCAGGATCTCGTGCAGGCGGTTAACGGCGCCGATTTGCTGGTGACCCATCCTGCCGCGCCTGCAGGCCCACTGGTCGGAAGGAAGACCGGCATGAGGTGGATCTCAACTGTTCTTGCACCACTCTCGTTTTTCTCCGCGTACGACCCACCGGTACCGCCATACTGGCAGTGGACCAGTAAATTGCAATTGCTTGGCCCACGAGTGATGAAACCGTTCCTTGATTTCATGAAGAACAACTACAAGGCTAAAGCGGTTGTGGATTTTCGTTCAGAAATAGGACTGAGCGATAACGGGAATCCGATGTTTGACGCGCAGCATTCGCCAGAACTTGTGCTGGCAATGTTTTCCAGGTCGTTTGCCTCGCCACAGCCTGACTGGCCTCCGCAGACTAGAATTACCGGCTTCTGCTTTTACGACGGGAATAATGAGGAAGTTATACCAAGTGACTTACTCTCATTTCTGGAAGCAGGACCCGCTCCCATTGTCTTTACCCTGGGCTCGTCCGCAGTCTGGGTTGCTCGCGATTTCTTCCGCGAGAGCATCAAAGCCGCACAAAGCCTGGGCCAACGCGCAGTGCTAATAATCGGTGATGAACGTAACTCTCCAGCCGAAATACCGGAGGGAATGATTGCTATTAACTACGCGCCGTACCAGGCGTTGCTGCCAAAAGCGAGTGTAGTTGTTCATCACGGAGGAGTGGGCACTACCGCGCAGGGATTACTTGCTGGAGTTCCAACACTGATCGTCCCGTTTGCTTTTGATCAATCAGACAATGCCGCTCACGCTATGCGTATCGGTACGAGCCGTACTGTTTATCGCAGTAAGTACTTTGCTCCAAGGGTTGCCCGCGAGCTGAAAGAACTCCTGACTGACAAGAGCTATGTCGAGAACGCCCGCAGCGTGAGTGGTCGGCTGAAAGTTGAGGACGGACCGGGAACCGCATCTGACTTGATTGAAGAGCTACTCACAAAGTCGAGACTGCCGGAAGAGGAAATGGCATATGCTCCTGGTAATTGACGCGGGAAATAGCAATGTGACTCTGGGTCTCTATCGTGAGGCTGAGTTGATTGCCGAGTGGCGTTTGCGCACAGATCCGTCGCGCACATTCGAGAATTACAGCAACGACATCCTCGAATTGTTCTCGGCCGCGAATTTGAAGGTGCGAGATGTTGAGGGAGTATCGATAGCTTCGGTAGTTCCCGCTCTTAACGATACTTTGAGGAGAATAGCAGAACATCATTTTCATCTGTCACCACTCTTTATCGACCATCACACCAATACAGGTTTGAGGATCAACTATGAGGCTGTTTCTTCGTTAGGTGTTGATCGGATCGTAGATGCATTCGCGGCAGTCACAAAGTATGGGGCTCCATGTGTCGTCGTAGATTTTGGTACCGCAACTACTTTTAATGTCGTCAATGCAGATCGCGAGTATCTTGGGGGAGCAATTGCGCCAGGCCTGGTTATTTCTGCTGAAGCCTTGTTTGGACGGACGGCCCAACTGCCGAGAGTCGATATCGTGAAGCCGAAAAAAGCAATTGGTTCCTCAACAACGTTGTCGATGCAGTCAGGTATCTACTACGGATATGTGGGTCTCGTTGATGGGTTACTGGAGAGAATTATTGAGGAACTGAACGACCGTCCCAAAGTAATCGCGACTGGGGGTCTTGCCAAACTTGTTGCTGGGTCTTCCAGATTTATTGAGACGATCGATGATACCCTTACCCTTGAAGGTTTACGTCTACTGTACGCCCGCTCTGAGAAAGAGAATGGCGACGGAGCGCTCTGAACCTCAGGTCAAAGACCAAAGATCAGAGCCCCAAAACCCAGAATCCACCAATAGTCAAATTTTTCCCCGATCAGCTAACATCAACTTTGAACTACTTCAACTATTTCACCGAAATCGAAGATGCTTTCGTCAGGCGTCGAGGTAAACATCTCTTTCTTAGTCCCCTGGACTGGGCATTGATGGAGACATGGAAGTCTCAGGAAGTTCCGCTTCACATCGTCTTAAGAGGAATTGAAAAATCGTTTGACTCCTTTGAAGCAAAGCCTAGAAAACGATCGGTGAAGTCGTTGTTGTATTGTCAGGAAGAAGTTGAGGCGCAATTTGCTGAATGGCTCGAATCCAGGGTCGGCGCCAACACTGAGAGCGAAGTCGCTGCAGTTGTGGAGAACAATGATCGCAACCCGTTTTCAAGTGTCGCTGTTAAGGAGCACCTGATAGATAAACGAAATCAACTCTCCAAGACCGCTGAACTGCTTGGGCCCGAGGAAAATGAACTTGCCGAGGCGATGCTTCGAGTGACGCGAATCCTGGCTGACCTTGAAGAAGAAATTGACAATTCATCCTCAATCGAAACGCGCAAGCTTGAAGACTCGCTGACCGGACTCGAAAGACTACTAAATGAAGCAATGCTTTCCAACTCGGGTCCTGAGCTTGATCAATTAAAGGCAGAAATAAAGGCCCAATTGAAACCGTATCGCGCTCAAATGGAAAAGAGCGCCTATCAACAGACGTTCGATAATCTGCTCTTAAAACGAGTGCGTGAAAGATTCAATGTGCCACGGTTGAGCTTGTTCTATCTTTGAGCTCGCAAAAGATGCGAATAGTCCAGCAATGACAATTGAACCTCGATAATGTTCGTCCGGCGAGATCAACGGGTCAGCTATTGTTATTCGTGAACAAAGGTTAGATGTCTTTTCATGAGTGAAATCATCGAGCTCGAAATCGAAAGAATTCTTCCTGGCGGCGTGGGCCTGGCCCATGCAGAAAACCGGACATTCTTTGTAACGCTTGCCGCGCCGGGAGATCGAGTACGAGCTCGAGTGGACCGGACTCAGGGAAATTTATCTTTCGCATCGGTCGTCGAAGTGGTGTTGCCTTCTCCGGTGCGAATCGAACCTCCTTGCCCCTACTTTGGACGCTGTGGTGGTTGCGACTTTCAACAGCTAAGTTATGACGCGCAACTGAAGGCCAAAGCTGACATCATTCAAGACTGTCTTCATCGAATTACGAAACTTCAAAATGTGCCGCAAATAACTGTTACTCCGTCGCCGCAAGAGTGGCGATATCGCGGCCGCGCGACCTGGCAGTTCGACACAACGGAAAAGACAATCGGATATTACGAACGTGGTTCACGAAAGGTCTGTGATGTTTCCGACTGCGCAGTTTTGAGACCTGAGCTACAGGCGGTGCTGGAACAAGTTCGGTCTACTGACTGGTCCAATATCCCCGGTGATCTGAAGCACCTGGAGGTGACTGCGAGCGGGAATGGAAGTTCGCTTTCGCCAGAACTGGGGGATCTGAGGACTGATGTCGTGACGGTACAAATTGCCCGGGAGCACTACTCGTACAATGCGGTCGCGTTCTTCCAGGCAAATGAGTTTCTGTTGGAGCCTTTACTCAATGCCGCCATTGCTGATGCTTCCGGAGACTTTGCGATCGATCTTTACAGCGGGGTGGGGCTGTTTACAATTGCAATGGCGCGCCGGTTTACAAAAGTCGTTGCCGTTGAGTCGAGCACCGAAGCCATTCGCTTTGCTCGGGCGAATCTTCGGGAAGCTGAGCTACAGAACGCAAAGGTTGTAAGCGTCACGGCAACTGAGTGGTTCCGTGAGAGTTCTCCCAAGCCAGGTTCGGTCGATTTTCTGCTGTTGGATCCACCGCGCGCGGGAGCAGAATCGATTGTGATTAAAGGTATCTTAGATTTGCGCCCGGCTCGTTTATGCTATGTCTCCTGTGATCCGGCAACTCTGGCGCGTGACCTGAAGAAGTTAATTGCCGGAGGTTATGAACTCATTTCCGTTGAAGCCTTTGACATGTTTCCGCAAACCCATCACGTCGAGACCGTGGTGCATTTGTCACTGCCCCGCACCTAATAGTATTTTGAGGTCACGGCAGTAGCGATTATAAGACCAAAGATCAAAGACCCTGGACTGACATACACAATGACTCTTTTCGAAGAATTAAAATGGCGCGGCCTTGTCCACGATGTCACTCCTGAGTTGCCGGAAGTGCTTGGCAAGGAAAAGCTCACTGGCTACATCGGCTTCGATCCGTCAGCCGCAAGTCTTCATGTCGGCTCGCTGTTGCCAATAATGAATTTGGCCCGCTTGCAACGCGCTGGACACAATCCAATTGCGATTGCGGGGGGCGGTACCGGCCTCATCGGCGATCCCAGCGGCAAAACCCAGGAACGGCAACTACTTTCTAGCGAACAAGTCGAACAAAATTTAGAAGGAATTAAGGAACAGCTCGCCCGGTTTCTTGATTTCGAGTCAAGCGCCAATCCTGCACGAATTGTAAATAATGCCGACTGGCTGGCTCCAATTTCTATGATGGAGTTCCTACGCGACGTCGGAAAATTCTTCACCGTCAACTATCTTCTGGGAAAGGAAGCAATCAAGCGACGGCTGGAGAGCGAAGATGGTCTTTCGTTTACTGAATTCAGCTACCCGTTACTCCAGGCCTACGATTTTCTAGTGCTTTTCGATCGTTACAAGTGTGTCTTGCAAATGGGCGGCAGCGATCAATGGGGCAACATACTCGCTGGAATTGATCTGATTCGACGTTTACGGGGCGCACGAACTCATGGTCTGGTTTCGCCACTGGTAACTACGTCCGCGGGAGTTAAATTTGGGAAGACGGAAGCAGGCGCTGTTTGGCTCGATGCTTCGCTCACGTCTCCATACCGGTTTTACCAGTTCTGGATTAACACAGACGATCGCGACGTTATTCCGTATCTCAAATTCTTTACGTTTCTTACGCATGAAGAAATCGAGGAGCTCGAATCGTCCGTACAATCAGAAGCCCACACTCGAAAAGCGCAACGTGAGCTGGCGCGCTACGTCACCGAGATGGTCCATGGCCCAACAGCACTGGAGTCTGCATTGCGAGCTTCTGAGGTCTTGTTCGGGAAAGAGATCAGCGGACTAAGCGCCGCAGATATCCAGGATATTTTTGCAGATGTGCCTTCTTCAGAGATCGAGAAGTCGGCCGTTGAAGCTAATAACCTCACGATTAGCGATCTACTGGCCCGGTCGGGTGTTGCCAGTTCCAAAGGTGAGGCACGTAGATTGGTTGAAGGTGGCGGTATTTGCCTAAACAATCTCCGCATAGGAGATCCCAGACAACCGGTGACGCTCGCCGATTTTATCGACGGTGCCGTTCTTGTTCTTCGCAAAGGACAGAAGCACTATCATTTATTGCGCATATTGAATTGAACTGAAACGAATTAACCTGGTTTTCTATGCAAGTTGCTCCTCACCAGCACAGCTCGCATCCTCTTGCCTTTTTGGCTCTGGCCTTAATCGCCGGAATTCTTTGCGGCGAACGCTTACCGTTGCCACTCGCCTATTCACTGTTCCTGACAGTCGCACTGACAGCAATGCTGGTTACGTTGTTGTTCTGTAGGGAAGCCACTCTGTCCAGCCGCATTCTCCTGCGATGTCGCGAGCGTCAGCGCAGAGGGCGGCCACGGAGGGCCGCCCCTACAGTCTTGCTCATGGCGCTCATGATCGTTGCGGGGGCGACGTTGATGTCCGTGAGAAAAGGGGAAAATGAATCAAGGGAGATGGTGGCGTTGATCGATGCGAATCCGGAGTCAACTTTTGACGTCACGGGAACTCTTGATGGTCCACCAGAGTTCTCACGCACCGGTGCTTACTTTAAGGTACGAGTCAAAACAATCAATCGAGACGGTTCAGTCCTTCACTTAACCGGCACGCTGTCGTTGTTCAAGGCGTTCCAGAGGACTTCCGAACAGCAGGGATTGTTAAGTTTGAATCTTCGTCATCGGGACACAGTTCGGTTCAAAGCTTCTCTGAGCCGCCGCAACAAATACCTCAATCCAGGCGGTAGCAAGCTTGCCCAGTATCTGGACCGAAAAAGCTACGTAGGCGTCGGTGTTATAAAAGGCCCCGTTGTTCTAGTACAACCGCGAACTGGGTTTCGTCCCACTGACTGGCTCTACGCCTGGCGACAAGTATTGGAACGCGAGATCGACTCCCGTTTTTCTGCAGAAACCGCTGGAATACTCGAAGCCACCTTGACGGGCAACCGGTACAACCTGTCGAAAGCAACCGCCGAACGATTTCGCGAAGGCGGGACCTTTCATGTGCTTGTGATTAGTGGTGTGCACATCACTCTCATCGGGGCTGTCGTCTTGTTACTGGTGCGACGCATCACCAGGAGACGAATTTTGCACTTTACAGTTCCGTTTGTGGTTGTGTGGTCCTATTCGCTGGCTGTTGGTGCTGACTCATCCGTGGTCCGTTCAGCGCTAATGTTTACTTTTGTCGCGCTTGGCCAGCTACTGTTTAGATCCGCTTCATCACTGAACGCGCTCGGTGCTGCAGCCTTGTTGACGCTCGTAATCAATCCACAACAGCTTTTTGATCCGTCGTGGCAATTAACTTTTCTATCGGTAACCGCAATCACCGTCATTTCCTGGCCGCTGATAAGGCGCCTTTCAGAAATAGGGCGTTGGAAACCAACAGCCTTGACACCTTATCCTCCAGATTGCGCGCGTTGGGTGAGGACACTTTCAGAGAGTCTGTTTTGGAGTGAGGCCGGCTTTCGGAAACACATAGCAACTACGCCGCAACGATATAAACTATTTAAAACCCCCATTGCTTTAGCGCTCGAACAATTCCACCTGCAAAGACTCGTTCGTTACGTGTTTGGAACCTGCATAGTTTCCATCGCAGTTGCGTGTCTGTTGTTGCCATTTCAAATTCTGTACTTCCATCGCCTTTCGCTCGCAGGCTTCGCGCTCAACATAGTGGTAGGTTTCTTGTTGGCGGTGCTGGCCGGTCTCGCATTGGTAGCAATTTTATTGGCCCAGGTGAGCACTGTGGTAGCTCTTCCACTTTTAAAACTTTCAGAAATCATAAGCGATTTGATGATTCACAGTGTCGATCCATTTTCCAGAGTTGGTTTGGGTTCGCTTCGGCTTCCTGAATACTCAGGCGAGTCCTCATGGCTTTACGTGATGTACTTCGTGCCGATCCTTTGGTTGATCGTGAAGTTAGAGTGCTGGCGCCCACTCTCTGGTCCACAGTCCATGAGAACCAGAGCCAGCAGCATTCCATTCGCAGTGCTGGCCCACGTGTTATTGACGGGTCTAGTCGTGTTGCATCCTTTCAGCGCAAAGTACGCTCCTGGGAGACTGCAAGTAGACTTTCTGGATGTTGGTCAGGGAGATTCGGCCCTGGTGACAATGCCCGACGGCGAGACTCTCCTGATCGACGGAGGCGGTAGACCGCGTTTCCGAAATGCTTCTAATAGTAATGACGATGAATCTATTGACAGGTTCGAACCGGATACGCGACGCGTTGGGGAAGCTGTAGTGGCCGAGTATTTGTGGTGGCGCGGTCTTGATACGGTTGATTATGTCTTACCAACACACGCGGACGCTGATCATATTGATGGTCTGAATGATGTTATGCGAGCCTTCCGGGTGAGAGGCGCCCTTGTGGCCAGGACACCTTCGCAAGACGCAGAGTACGCACAATTCTCAGCGTCGGCAAAAACAACAGGGACATATACACAAGTCATTGAGGCAGGGGATATCGTAAATTTTGGTGACGTAAGTGTTCGTGTGCTATGGCCTCGGGCCAGTGAGAATCCGGAAGCACCATCGCAAAATAACGATTCGGTTGTAGTGGTGATTAAGAATGGCGAGCGCTCAATACTTCTCACGGGCGATATTGAAAAGACTGCGGAACAAGCGATTGTGAGTTCTGGAGAGCAATTGAAAGTTGATGTGGTGAAGGTGCCCCATCATGGTAGTCGGACTTCCTCCACCTCGGCATTCATTGCTGCTACTCAGCCTCAGTGGGCCATCATCTCAGTTGGACGTACTTCGATGTTCGGTCATCCTCACCCGGAAGTAGTTCAACGCTGGCAGGCAGCCGGTGCGACAGTCCTTACTACTGGATTGTGCGGCACGATCACCGTTTCGACCGATGGAAAGGATTTGCTAGTTGATTGGTTTGTGAATGAGAAAGAGTAGCGAGAAAACTTTGGCTCGGAATAACCTTAATTTGACGGAAACTCGAAACCGTACTTGCTGAGCACGGCACGACCCTCGGGACCACGAATAAAATCTGAGAATTGGCGAGCCCCACTCTCATTCTTTGTTCCCTTGATGATGCCGAGCGCCTGGTTGAGAGGTTTGTGCAGTTCTTCAGGAATCAGTGTCCAACGACCATCACTCTGTTTACTTAATGACAGGGCGACGATGGCAACTTCGACATTTCCCGTTTGCGCATACTGGAGAGTTTGTCGAATGTTCTCAGCATAGACCAGTTTTGGTTGAACAGTGGACCAGATGCCGGCGCTCTCGAAAGCCTCGCGAGCCGCTATTCCATAGGGAGCATGGTCGGGATTTGCGATCGCGATACGTTTGACTTCGTCAGCAGTCAGTTCTTTGATGTCCTGCACTTTTATCGAGCTTTCCCGGGGCACCCAGAGAGTAATTCGGCCGCGTGCAAAGATGGCCTTTGAACCGGGCACTATCAAGCCTTTCGATTCCAGCTGTTCGACGTAACTGACGTTTGCCGCGGCGAAGATGTCAACCGGCGCGCCGTTCTCAATCTGCTGGGCCAACATTCCGGTCGAGCCGAAAGTATACGTCACTTTGATCTTGTACCTGTCTTCGAACATCCTGCCGAGCTCCTCAAAGGCAGGAGTTAAATCCGCGGCCGCTGCCACGGTTAACTCGTTACTGGGAGCAATATGTTGAGAACCAGAGCGGCAATTGAGCAGGAGCAGGGCAGTAGCGATCAGCAAGACACTAACTGCGATCGTGCTGCGGGGACGTGTCAAAACAATCTACCGGTTTCTTCGTTTGGTTAGGTGGGAAAATCGTTCGGAGTATAGGACTCGACAGTGGCGCTACCGACTTTATAGGTTTTCAAAACACCTAATGGCGGAGCGTAGACGTGAATCGTGATCAGGTCCTGTCCACTGACGTCAGGATTACCTAATTGATGGATGTCGGGAACATCTGCGCCGGTTATTTCGCCAGTGGGACACTCGCGACTTGATTTGTAACAAAGTCCGCGCTCATCGTCGTAAACAAAAATGGTTTCCCACATTAACCCTTCCTGCACGCGCACGACACCATGAGATCCGTTGTGGTCGTGGATTGGGGTTCTTTGTCCAGGTCGCCAGCAAATCACCAGCATCTCAACCGCTTCATTGCGACAGACGCGATGACGCCAGTAGTTGCCTTCCTTAAATCCCAGGTATGGCTCGAGATCAGCGCGTGAGATGCTTACTGTTGATAGCCATGAATTTATTTGATCTAGATCGGGCGGTGTGACCTGACTTTGTAGTAGCTCAGTTAGCTCAGCAAACGTGAGTGATGAGGCGTTAGTACGTTGGGCGGGCGTATTTTCTTCGTTTCTGAGATAAGTGGACAAGTTAAGCTCCAACCATTGGATTTGAGATCGCCGAAGGAATGAGCGACAAATTTGTTATATGTCGTGCCGCCGAACGAGTCAAGTAGAAGAATAGTGGAAATGTATCAATTTCTCTGAACGTCTTCTGCCTCTCTCGGCGTTGAACTTCTTAGAGTGATCTGGGCTGACGCAGAGGGACGCAGAGAATATCTTAGTTCTGCTTCAGTATGAGTCGCACATCCCTGACGTTGGTTCCGGTGGGGCCGGTCATGATAACGTCCCCGAGTTTTTCAAAGAACGAATAAGAGTCGCTGCGAGCCAAATACTCGGCGGCATCCATTCCAAGGCCTCTTGCGCGTGCGACAGTGGTCTGATCTGCAACTGCTCCCGCCGCCGGACTGTTTCCGTCGATTCCATCAGTACCACAACTCAACACTACAACTTCTCCACTCGGCGGATTTCGGTCAAGCTCAATTGCGGAGCGTAACACCGTTTCCAGGTTTCTCCCTCCTTTTCCGTCGCCCCGAACCTTACACGAAAACTCGCCTCCCGAAATTAAACAGACACTTTCTCGATTTGTTTTCCTGGACAATTGTCCCAATAGTAGTTCGCACCCTTCTTGAATCGGCTGTTCATTAATTTCGTAGTCTATAAACGGAACAAAGGAGCGTCTTCTAGCCTCCTCCGATGCAGCCTCAAGCGCCGTTTGATTTTGCAGAAGCACATAGTACGGCGAAGGCTTGATGCTTTGAGTAGCAGGAGACAGCGTAATTGCATTCATCACTGATTCTGGGAGCCGCTGCTGGAGGTGATATCGCGAAACCACGTCCATTGCGTCCAGTGTGCCTAAAGGTGGAGTTAATGTCGGCCCGGAAGCCACACTTACTTCATCGCCCTGATTGGTGTCTGAAACGATCAGCGTGATGACGTCAGCGTCTGGAAGTGCTCGCGCGAGGCCTCCGCCTTTGACCGCTGAGAACGCCCGTCTAACGAGATTTATTTCGAAGATGCTCGCCCCGCTAGTCACTAAGATCTGATTAGTGGTTCGCAAATCCTCAAGCGAAATACGTTCATCAACGGGCCATTCCACCATTGCCGAGCCGCCACCCGAGATAAGAAAAACGATCGAAGCACGCTCTGCGTTGGCACGCGAGAGTAAACCGAAGATGGCTCGAGCTGAATCAAGACTGTTTTGATTGGGAAGTGGATGACCTCCAGTTCGGAGTTGCCAATTCTTCAAAGAAGCTTCTGGTTGCACCGCGCCTTCAGGACTGACAACGATTCCTTGCGCGACATGGCCGGAAACAGCGTCGTCAATACCCATGGCCATCGAGAGTGATGCTTTCCCAATGCTCACCATATAAGGACGTGGCGCAGTCAATTTCCTATCCAGCACGAAAAGCTCGCCGTTCTTAAGTTTGATTGCTTTGCGGGTTGCGGCTCGCGCGTCTGCGGCTTTAAGTGCGGAGGTGAAGATAGAGCGAGCTAACGAATGAAGAGCAGCACGAGTGTCCAAATCAATTCAGAACGCTCAGTTGGTGAACGCCTTTCGAGTGTGCATTCTGCGAGAAGTTCCAACGAATCAAAAACTTAACTCGTTAACACCGAATTTCTCCACAGGGTTTTCCACAACTAACAGTGGAATTTTCACGAAAGTGTTAAACAGACGTCGCTAAACTTCTGCGCCCTGTTGGTCCCAATCGGCAACCATCTCATACGCTCGACCAAGCACTGGTCTTGGACGTGAACCGTCAGCCTGTCCGATCAAACCCTCGCGCTCCATGATGTCAAGAATTGCGGCCGCGCGCCCATAACCAATCCGTAAGCGACGCTGCAGCACTGAAGTCGAAGCTCGCTTCATTTCTACACAGATGCGCAGAGCTTCCTCGAACAACTCGTCGTGTTCCCCTTGTGTTGCCTCGAGTCCGAGCGCTTCCTCTTCAGATTGCGTAATGGTCTCATCGTAAGCTGGTGGACCCTGCGTCTTGGCGTGGGCAACGATGCGACTGATCTCAGTTTCGTCGATGTAAGCACCGTGAACGCGAATAAGGCGGGACGTACCTGGCGGCAGAAACAACATGTCGCCGCGACCCAGTAATTGTTCCGCACCGTTAGTATCGATAATTGTCCGGGAATCAATCTTTGATGACACCCTGAAAGAAATTCGAGATGGGAAGTTTGCTTTGATCAGACCCGTAATTACATCAACCGACGGTCTTTGAGTCGCTAGCACAAGATGGATACCCACGGCGCGAGCCATCTGGGCTAACCTGGTGATTGATTCCTCGACTTCGCGCCCCGAGGTCATCATTAAGTCTGCCAGCTCATCGATGATGATTACGATGTAGGGCAGTGGTTTCCATGGATTTCCGTTGTCGTCGAATTCTTGAACCAGATTCCGCCGCAGAATTTCTGTGTTGTAACCATCAATATTTCTGACGCCCCAACCAGCAAGGTCACGATACCGGCGTTCCATTTCCGCGACCGCCCATTTCAGCGAGCGCGAGGCAAGTTTTGGATCCACGATAATTGGCGCCGCCAGGTGCGGTATGTCCTCATACAGCCCCAGTTCCAGGCGTTTTGGATCTATCAGTATGAACTTAACTTCGTCAGGACGGGCTCGATAAAGGATCGAGACGATAAGTGAGTTGACGCCAACCGATTTTCCCGCGCCCGTGGTTCCCGCAATTAGCAGGTGGGGCATCTTTGCGAGATCGGCGATGTAGTTCAGGCCATCGATAGTCTTACCCAACGCTATGGTCAATTTCGATCCGGATTCGCGAAATGCTCGCGATTCGATCACTTCGCGGAGAAAAATTGTTTCGCGTCGGGGATTCGGAACTTCGATTCCAACGTGTGGCTTGCCGGGCATTCGATCGATGCGGATCGATTCGGCCTTCAAAGCGAGACATAGATCATCAACCAGCGAAACGACTCTCGAGTATTTGACTCCAGGGTCAGGTTTAAACTCATACGTAGTTACCACTGGACCAGGGCAGATGTGTTTGATCTGACCCGTGACGTTGAACTCTTTGCACTTCTCAGCAAGGCGCGTCGCAAGTCCCAGCAATTCTGCGTCCGCCTGTTCACTGGGAGGCGGAGCTTCATTCAGAAAAGCAAGAGGCGGAAGCGTGTAGTCTGAGTAATTGACTTCACGGTTGGCGTCAAAAGGAAGTTTTGTGGCAGCGGGTGCTTCGATCTTGGTGCGTAAAACGGAAGCGCCTTTAACCATCTCTTCGGCGCCTTCTTCTTCTTCGATTGTGGAAGGCGGAATAATCGAACGCTTAGTTGCGCGAGCAGTTACGATGGGTATCGGCTGCGGGCTGACTCCGGCACTTGCGGCAGCGGCGATTGAAGCCTGGGGTTCACCGACTGGAGCCGCCGTCGCAACACGTTTAATAGGTGAGGTAGACACTGCCGGAATCGGCTCTTTCATGAAGTCGGCAACTCGCTCCGCCGCCGACAGATTTTGAGTTTGTCGTAGATTAGCCCGGGCCGCTTCTCGTTCAGCTTTAAGAGCGGCCTTTGCCTCTTTTTTGATTTGTGCTTGAACGCTTCGAGCCTGTTGCCACGCACGGAATTTTTCAGGGATGGCGCCAACGAAAGCAAAGCGAGTTCGGAGCAATCCCTCAATCATCTGATATAAGCGAACAAACGAAAGATTTGTTGCCAGCAAGACACCGGTCGCCGCGATTGCCACAAGGATTACGGTAGCGCCTACTCGATTGAGACCACTCGCCAGGCTTTCGGCAACGATGGCACCTAGAAGGCCACCGGGTTGCACACTGGAATCAAAGAGCGGGCGAAGATGCGAGATAGACAGCAGCGCTGAGACTGCTACCACAAGCACAACCAGACCGGCTATGCGTGTTGAGGGACTCGCAGACTTTGGAGAACGGAATCTCCGCCATGCAGCGGCGAACAGAAGTACCGGTAACAGATACGCGGCGAGGCCGACAAATTGTAGAGCTGTTGCTGCTACGTTTGCGCCAATGAACCCGGCCCAGTTTCGCGTTTCACTTTGACCAACCGAGTTCCACGAAGGATCGTTTGGATAGAACGCTGCAGATACCAGGCAGAGGCTGAGCAGTATGCCCGTCGCTACCAGGATAATCGCAATTATTTCGTTACCACGACCGGCGCGTGGGATGATTACGCGCGGCCTCTCCTGAATTTGTGTAGTTGACATGCGGACTCCGAAACCAACGTCAAACGCTACGCAGCCTTTCGTGCGAGCAAATAGGCCTTAATGAAGTCGTCAATGTCGCCACCTAAAACGGCGTCAACATTTCCTCGTTCAAGTTTTGTGCGAGTGTCTTTCACCAGCTGGTAAGGTGCCAGCACATAACTTCGAATTTGCGAACCAAAGGATATATCGGCTTTATTCGATTCCAGTTCTGCGGTTTCAGCCTGTCGTTTCTCCAACTCGAGCTCATAGAGACGCGAGCGTAAGACTTGCATCGCTACCGCCCGGTTTTGATGTTGCGAGCGCTGGTTCTGACAGGAAACGACGATGTTGGTGGGAAGGTGGGTAATTCGCACTGCCGAGTCAGTCGTGTTGATGTGCTGCCCGCCTGCTCCGGTAGAGCGGTACGTGTCGACGCGTAAATCCTTATCATTAATTTCGACTTCGATATCTTCATCTATTTCTGGATAGACAAAGAGGGATGCGAAAGAGGTGTGACGGCGGGCCGCCTGATCGAACGGAGAGATTCGCACCAGACGGTGAACTCCAGCTTCGGCAGTCAGCAAGCCGTAAGCATATTCGCCTTCAACTCTGAATGTAACGCTCTTCAGTCCTGCTTCCTCTCCTGGTTGGTATTCGAGAATTTCGGTCTTGAATTCTCGCTGTTCGGCCCATTTCAAATACATTCGCAGCAACATCTCAGCCCAATCCTGCGACTCGGTACCGCCGGCGCCGGGATGTATTGTGCAGATGGCATTGCGATGATCGTTATCACCTGCCAGCAACATTTCGGTCTCTGCCTGGCTTACCTCGTGATCAAGTCGTTCAATCAAAGAGTGAAGTTCACCCATCGATGCAGGATCTTCCTCGGCGAACTCAAACAACACTCCGGCGTCGTCGATCTGAGAAACAAAATGTTCCTGACGCTCGATCTTCTTTTCAAGTTGACTTCGCACCTGTAGAAGTTTTTGCGCTGCTTCCTGGTTGTTCCAGAAGTCAGGTGCCGAAGCCTGAGTTTCAATCTTAGCTAACTCTTCCCGCTGTGCGGGGACATCAAAGAAACCTCCCGAGTTGGTCAACTCGCGCCTTGAGGCTGTCAAACGATGGTCTCAATTCCTGAATCGATAAAGTCTCGTTCATCTTAACTCTCTCTGTCTTGGTCTATTTCTAATTCCCAGTATGCTTAACGAAATCGCAAGAATGCTAAGCGCCAGGCAAAACGCCACAAATACATCGCCGTGTTTCAAATAGAAAGTGTCATGCGTTAATGCCGGGTTGATCTTCCATGTGCGCACATCCGGCCTAAATGCTTCAGTTGGTTCCTGTACCAATCCATCAGGACTGATGTTGGCTGTGATACCGCTGTTAGTCACCCGAAGTACTTCGCGACCATTTTCTACCGCGCGAAAGACAGCGTTTGCGAGATGCTGTCGCATAACTGCTGTTGGACCCAGGTAACCGTCGTTCGAGATGTTTATTAACAACCCGGCTCCGTCGTAACTCAACCGGCGTGCTATTGACGGATACGCTGACTCGATACAAATGAAGACTCCCGCTCGTACCGCACCAATTTGCATAACGGTGTAACGAGTCCCCGGAGTGAAGTCTCCGACCAGTCCCCTAATCAAAGAAGCTCCCGGTAACCATTGAGGCAGCGGGACATATTCGCCAAACGGCAGCAGGCGAATCTTATCATATTGAGAGATCAGTCGACCGTCTTCATTTATTAGGAGGGCAGAATTAAAGCCGCCGTCGCCGGGGGCCGGCTCAAGGGAGTTCAGGATCAGATAGGTGTGATTCAAACTCGTGAAGTTCGTGGTCAGGGCCTGAAACTCTTTGTCGCCAGCGTAAGTAAAGTTCATCGGCGACTCGGGCCAGATCACCAGCCGGGGCACGCGATCGTTGGGTAAGTGATCGAGTCCTTGTTTACTGAGTATGAGGTGGCGATCAAGAAGGTCCTTCAGCTCGTCCGTTGTTTTCAGCAGGCTCATTGGAACGTTCGGTTGAACCGCAACAACATACAACGACGATGGACCGGAGGTTGGAGGAACTGGCTTTGCCTGATAGGAGATGAAGATAGCGATGATTGCCCCAACGACTAACGAGACGCTGGCGATTAATGCCCGCTGCGTTCTGTAAAGGACAAAAAGTGCGACTCCCGCATTCACGCAGAGAATTAAAAAGCTAACCGCATAAACTCCGCCCCATGATGCTGGTTGAATGAAGTAGTTATTGAAGGCGCCTGCCTGAGAATAACCAAGTGCATTCCACAGCTGACCGGTAATTCCAAGTCTCAACCATTCTGCCGCCGCCCATATGGCAGGTGCCAGGACGAGGCTCAACACTCTCCAGCGCTTGGCGAGCACGGCTACGGCTGTTGCGAAGGAGGCCGGGAATAGTCCCATCACGATGCCACCCGGCAAAAGGAGTAAGTAAGCAACGACGACGGGGAGCCCGCCGTAGTGGATCATTGAATAGGTCAGCCAGTAACACGAGACATAAAAGAAAAGGGCGCCGCTGGTCCAACCGAGAATAAAGGCCTTGATGGGCGAAGGCCGGTGCGATACCGCTATTAATAAAGGAACCAGTGCAACCCAGGCCAGGAAGGAAAGACTGAAGTTGGGAAACGAGAGGATTAGAAGAACGGCGGTTACTAGTGCTCCGAGCCACTCAACCCAAGTGGGTGATTCGGCGCGGACGCGCTCGGCTATCGCCGTAAATTGCGAAGTTATTAGAGACCGTTCTTTATTCGCGACCGCGTCAGATACTACTTCCTGCATTGCGCGGAGTTTAACAAACTCCGGCGGGCCGCACACACACTCTCTGCGTCACTCTGCGTAGCCTTCTTCTTGTTTGCAGGCTTGGCGATTGTTTAGGAGGCTCGCAGAGGGACGCCGAGATCCGCAGAGGGACGCGGAGGGATTTGGAAAGCTTGAAGTGGCTGGCACTATCGTATGGTCGAATATACACGGCGGTAGAAAAAGTACATGGTCGAAAAATATTTCTCAGTACTCGCTAACTTGACTGCATACCTGTCAAAAGGATGTGCCGATTGACTCAAAAAGACAGAATCCGTCACCGTCTAAGTGACAAATTTCGTCCTCACCCAGCAACTGAGAACCTCCAACCTCTGAAACCCATTTACTTAAAAAGCTCCGTATAAAAGCAGGAAGACCCAGTCATTTCTGACTGGGTCCACGATTTGGGGGGAAGCACTGAAGGATTGCTCGGTAGGCAACTGGCGCAGCGGCAGGCGGCGCTCAGGGAGATGATGGCGGCGGGGGCACAGTCAACGCTTTTCGTTTATTCCGTGCGTGCCGACTAGATACTGAGCACCTTCCGTGCCACGAAAACTTTTTCTGGAAACTAAACCCTATTCGCATTAGACCAGACGATCCTGAAGTTTACTTTGGTCCAAATGCGGGAGAACCCAGTCATTTCTGACTGGGCTCACGATTTGGGGGGAAACACTGAAGGGTTGCTCGGAAGGTAGATGGCGCAGCGGCAGGCGGCGCTCAGGGAGATGATGGCGGCGGGGGCACGGTCAACGCCTTTCGTTATTCCGTGCGTGCCGGCTAGATACTGAGCACCTTCCGTGCCACGAAAAACTTTTTCTGGAAACTGAACCCTATTGGCATTAGACCAGGCGATCCTGAAAATTTACTTTGGTCCAAAAGCGGGAGAACCCAGTCATTTCTGACTGGGCTCACGTTTTGGGGGGAAGCACTGAAGGGTTGCTCGGAAGGTAGATGGCGCAGCGGCAGGCGGCGCTCAGGGGAACTGGCGGCGGGGCACGGGGTTAACGCTTTCGTTTATTCCGTGCGTGCCGGTTCGTTATAGAGCACACGCTATGCCACAACTTCAGAATCGATTGAACTAACTAGTTGATTGGTTCAGGTCGTCGACGAACAACAGTCCATTTTGATAGGAAGCGACTTTAACCCTCGCCCCTGAACTCACTGGGCTACCGCTATTGGACTGAGCACTCCAGAGTTCACCGTGGACGAGCACAGTGCCGGTGGGATTTAAAGCCTTATCGACTATTCCGACGGCGGCGATTAAGTCCTTTGCTTTTGGGTTTCTTTTTTGCCGATGTGAAAAGACTGCAACTGCAGAGAGTGATGCAGCGATGATGACTACAAATATCGTGAGCAGGAGGGTCACTGTTCAATTTCCTTAGAGCACCGGAACCTGTAATACAAGAGATCGAATTGCTCGCAAAAACGAGGCGATCTCATCTGAGAAATCGCCTCGTCTATCAACCTTTCCGAAAAAATCAATTACCCATTGTTATCAATCGCTGAAGCGCAATCGCCTCCTGGTTATTTGCATCGATGGTAATTGCGCTCTGAGCATATTTCTTTGCTTCACCGCGATCGCCGCGGTCAAGAAAGATCCTACCGAGCAGGATGTGAGCATCGATGAGTTTTGGATCCCAGAAAATCGCTGTTTTTAAAGCTGCGATGGCCGCTTCCTGATCGCTCCGCCGTAGATTGATTCTCCCACTCAATAGGTAGGCTTCGGCGTTAGTGGGTTCAATCATGACAACGCGGTGTAACTCTGGAAGTGCTTCTTCATCGCGACCTGCCTGGTAAAGCTCCCGAGCTTTTGCCAGCAGGTCCTGTGTTGCCGAACTTGGCGATTCGGCCGCCGCCGTAATAGCTTTCCGACGCTCGATATCAAAGACGTCATCGCGGTTTAGAATGTCACGCATCCTCAAATTCACGCCGCTGGTGGTTTGTGATTTTTGCCATTCTGTTTGCCACTTGCCGTAATTCTGCAAGTAACGTCTAGCCTGGTCATCGGCTGCGGTCGCAGCCTCGGCTTTGCCAGTCTTTTCCAACGCCTTGGCGAATAGGAAGTAGGCCTGACCATCGCGTTGATCAGACGTGATGACTGGACGTAGTTGATCGGCGGCCTCTTCGAACTTGCTACTCAGAAAGAGCGCATAAGCATAATTGAAATGGACCATCTGATCGTCGGGCGCTGATTCTACGGCCCGACCCAGGAAATCGGTCGCTTGCGAAAGTAGGCGAGTTTTCTCAGCCTGGTTCTTGCTATCGCGAGCGGCCTGGACTGCGACCGCTCCGGCATTGTTGTATACGCCGATTAGAGGAAGGTCAGTTGACAACGGGACTACCGTCGCGAGCGCACGACCGTAATCGCCAAGCTTGGTGTAACCAAGACTCGCATAGAAGGCGGCTTCAGCGTAATGCGGTTCCTTCTTTTGCAGTTTTGAGAAATATTCAGTTGCGTCTTTCCAGTTTCCCTGGGCCATGTATCCGCGACCCAACTCAAATGCAGCTTGAGGGTAAACAGATCCTCCTTGCGCTTCGGCGTAGTAACGCAATGCATTCTTTAAATAGTTAGGACGCACTTGATCCCTGAGGCTCAGCTGTACTGCCTTTACATAAGCTTCGAATGCCTTCTGCGGAATCTTGGTCGCTTCCTGGACTATTTGATTTTGAGAATACGGTAGCGCTTTGTCTCTTTGATAAAGGATCTGATAGGCAAGTCGGCCATGAATGTCTTGGAGAGTTGTCAAGGGCGCACCGTAGTCGAACTGTCGGGTGGCCCAACCTCCATCTATTACCTCACCGAGCGTGCGACCTTCGTTTACTTTAATTACTCGTGCTGTGACCTGGACATAAGCATCAGTTGGTTTTTTATCCTTGTCGTTTGTTGTTGGTGGCGGAGTAACCGAGTAGCTCCCAATCACAATCATCGTCGCTTTCGCCTGGCGCGCGAGTTTGATTGCGGTCGCACGAGACGGGATGACTGTTTCGGGGAGTCTGAGTCGTTGGTAAGCGACCTCTCGTTCATCGCTCGAGACCACTACCAGTCCTGGCTTATTCAAGAGGTCCGAAAGCGAATCGGCAAAGCTTTCACCCACCCAATTATATTCCGGCCGGTTGCTGGTGTTTTCAAAAGGCAGAACCATCACCACATCCGCTGAGGGATTCTGCCCAACCGCTGAAGACAGCGGAACCCCAATGCAAAATAACACACCTAAAATCACAATTCTCAGACTGAAAAATCTCATCAAAACTCCAATTCTGTTTGATAAAAACCTAAACGACTACGGCCGGTATGATGCCCCGTCTTTATTTCCGGTTGCGCCAAAGACCACCGAGCTCGGATTACACTCAAACCCGAACGCGCAACTTTACCAGAAAAAGGGCCAAAACTCTGAGTCGAAGAGGGCAATCATGGGAAAGGATTTGCTCTCTGAAGCACGCATCATCTTTACCGATCACCGATGGGGCGACCCACTGGTTTACAGTCAGCAATAAAGAGGTTAGAATGCGCTCCATTCTTTTCATATCACACCCAGCAGCTGAACTTGAGCTGACGCCTTTCGGGTGATTACACCAAGCAGGGAAATTATTCGATCCATCTCCCGTGGTTCGTGCAATGACCCAGAAGTCTTCCGAACTCAAAGAATTTTCAATCTTAAAATGAGTTGCTTGTCGGCGACGGATAACCATCCCGTTTGTTGAGCTGCTCAGTACCATCAAAAGGAAAAAGGAGCGAATCATGAGAAGGACTACAGTAGCTCTGCTGCTGATTACTCTGTTCGTGTTGGCGGCGTCGTTATTGATTCCCACCACACAGGCTGAACGTAGCAGCAAAACCGGCCCAGCACCCGAAGCGAAGAACGTTCCTTCTTCAGGCTCCGAAAATCTACCTGGCTCCGACCTGCGAACAGGTGTAGTGACTCGACCCGCGAATGTCATGGCCCAGGGTAAAGACAGAATTCAGGCCTCGGCTGCGGGGCAACCAAGTGTTCTCAATCCACAGTCGGCACTCTCGGCGGCGATTCTAACAACGCTTGGCGGCCGTAACTCGCAGTTCTCAGAGGTTTCATTACTCGCCAGCTGGGATGGACGCGAAGACTTTGCGGCAGATCGAGCTCACAAAGTTGATGACTTCTCTTTTGTCGAAGCTGACATCGATCAGGCTCTAACGCGCACCGCGATTTCCGAGCACACCTTCGCCAATGGCTTCAACGAGAACGTTTATTACTATGGCGACAGCGTCGGGAATTTTTGGATTGGTACTGACACAAACCCGGCCTTGAACATAACCGCAAACGGCGGTGTCGATACCTTACGCCAGGTCAACATTCCCGCCTTAGTTAATACCGGAGCCACTGGGGGCTTCACCCTTTCGAATCCAACTGCCGGCGATTGCATCGACGACCAGGTGATTATTACTGGAATCGCGGTAAACCCGGTTGCTGATCTTGCTGACTTCGGCGCTTGCGACACAGTCGGCGAGGTGGTCTATGTATCAGTGCTCGATACTGGTGGTTGCGCGGCAAACGCTTCTAATCAACCGATCCGCACGAGAATTTTTGAATTCGCCTTTACCGACGGAGCGGGACCGGCCGCCGTCACTCCTGCTGGAGCACGCCAAATTCTTCGGACTCCATTTGCCAATAGCAGTATCGCGCTAGATGACGATGGAAGCCTTTACTATCATCTCTACGACATCACGCAGCTCACCAACAGCGCGATTTTTAAGGCGACAGAACTCCAGAGGATAGTAGCGAGTTGTGCGGTCACCGATCCCCGCGTCAATCGAGTCATAAACCTGATTCCCAGTCCTCCAACTCTAAATAGTTGGCAAGGTACTGCTGCGAATCCCATCGTGATCGCGAACGGAGTCAGGAACACCAATTATTCCGGACCCTCTAGAAGCTTTGGCAATATTGTCAATATAGCTACTGGACCACACAACGTGGTTTACGCGGCCATGGCGCGTTCATTTGTTCCGTCTGATGACCCGGCTACTCAGGCCACGGAAGGGTCTTTCCAAAGTGCCACGCAACTTGGCCCCACACCGTCCATGATCATCGCGTTTTCCGACGCACGCGGCCAATTTGATGTTTGTTCCGCTCCAGCTGGGGTGGCAGGAGCAATTCCGATCGCCGACGGGATTTCAGATCCGGTCTCAGGCACAACATTCCAGCCGGGCTTGAATAACTTTCGCGTATTTGCACTTGGCAATGGTCCAGACCTTGACGCGACTGTCAAGAGTACACTGGGAGTGTTGGACACAACTCTGAAAGTCGATATGCAGATCGACTACGCGATCCAATCAGGAATAACAGTCGACGAGGATGGGACAGTTTTCGTTATATCAGGAGCACTACCGGCTGGAGTCGGCCGAAATCCTTCTCCGGCTACTGGTGAGATCCTGGCGTTTGCCGATTCGCTACCGGCCGATCGCCGAGCAGACTTCATCGACTTTAGAGGCGACAACTTGCCGAACCCGCCAGCGTCCGGAGGAACTGTCGGCGACGGTGATTCAGATCGTTTTGATCACATCTTCTCAGTGGCTCCGATGGACGGACTGAGCGGAACGCCCACCGGATTGTCAGGACTGAGTCGCGGATTTCTCCTCTATACGAACCGCACCAGAAACCGCAATGCTGGAACGCTAGCAAATCTTCCTAATGGCGCTGTACAAGGCGACGACTCGACGACAATTGGTGAACTGGCATTCGAAGACTTCGATGAAGGCCATCAGGTTGCCGGCGGCGACGATCAGAATACTCCGTTCCGTGGAGACGATAACGACGGCGCTGGAAATACAGTCCTTGCTGGACCACTTAGAGGTGGTTTCGAGTTTGCCTTTGGTGGACCGGTCGGAACTACCGCTTGTGTGTGGAATAGTTTCTTTCTTAACTCGAACGGAAACATTACTTTCGGGGTTGGGAGTACTGACAATACTCCAACGGTGGAGGAGCTTCGCAGTGGACCTCCGCGCATCGCTCCTGCGTGGAGTGATATTAATCCTAATAGCCGGGCCAGCTCCCTTACTACGTTCCCGGTTCAAGCTCTCGGCTTTACAAATATTAATTCTTTCAAGGTACGCTGGATCAATGCCCCGGAGTTTGGGGCTGAAGCCTGTACGAGTGGTCCAAGCAATACGTTTTCAATTAGGCTCTCAGATGACGGCGTCGGTATCGATGAGAATGCCTCGCAGCCCTTGAATCCCGCAAACCCCATCGGCAATAACGCTGTTCCATTTGATCTTCAAGAGGGGCCAACCGACTTGCGTTTCCTACGCGAACCGACAACTAACATTCTTGTCGGTCGAAATCCTCGCGTAGCCGAAAGCGGCAACTTCCTGGATACCTACTCAAGAATGGATTTAATTGGCACCTCCGGCCGTAAGGTAATTGCAGGTTACTCGGTGGGCAATCTGAACGTTGCCAACCCGCCAGGGCTCTGCGAATCAAACCTGGGCGAGGCAGCCAGATCAGCAGATGCTGGGACCTTTGGTCTCATTCCTAATCAACCCCAAATCTCGTCTATTCAGCAAGGTCTGATTGGCGAAGGTACTGAACCCACAATCTATGAATTGTTCGATAGTGGATCCGACGTAATCATAGGTGGAGGTGGCGAAATAACCCTCGCGGTACCTGACTTTGATTTGAGATTTGAAGGGAACGATCCAAACGCAAGTACTCCTCTAGCTCAACGCGACCTGAATAAGTCAACCGTTGAATTTTATGGAGTGAGTTGTGCTCCACCAGCCAATCCGACAGTAATCACGGTTGTTCCTGACCCATTTGTTACGACACCTACAACTACAGGACTCACAAATGCAATTGGTCCTGTGACCTTAAATATTGTCGGCTCTGGTTTCTTTCCAAACGAAACGACGATTGTTTGTTCCGGTGATGCGGCACAACGTCCCGGCAAGACGGTCTCGACTGCGGGAACCTTCTCAGTCGACACCAACGGGGACGGTATCGCTGACAGCACAGTCAACCTGACGAATGTAACGGTGGTTAACCGAAATCTTGTACGCGGAACGCTCGCTACCATCCCCGGAGCTCCAGGCACCGCATTTCCATTTACTGCCAGTGGAGGAGCTGGAAGGGCTAGTCTGACAACAACTTTCACCGCCGGCGACAACAACGTGTTTGGTCCATTTACACGCCTCGTTGACGGATTTTTAGCGGCTGGGACCCGCGCTCCAGTCGTGCAGTCCATTAATGCAACTTCGGGAGACTGCTCTGCTTCACAGGACCTCATGTTGAGCGGCAGTAGCTTCCAATTCTCAACTGGTTCCGCAACTCAAACGGTCAACCGAGTATTCGCTGTCGAACAGACCAATTCTTCGAATGAGATCGACGCTACGAGCTTTACGGTTCTGACCAATAATCTCATTAGTGCCCGGTTCGACTTCGGAGGAGGGAATGCTGGCAAGACGTTCTTAATCTTTGCCTCTGGTCCAGGTGGAACCAGTAGAAACTTGACAGTGCTTCCAGAAAACGCACCGCCAGGGTCGCCGACTGGAAACGAGGCAGGTGTGCTGGTGACATTCAGTTGTCAGGGAGTGCCGGTTGTACTTCCCGACACGTTCCAGTTTTCAACTTCCTCAGTCAATGGAACCGAAGGTTGTTCGGCGACGATCGTGACCGTCTCGCGACTTAATCCTGGGGCGGGAACCGTTACTGTCGAGTATGCAACCAGTGACGGTACTGCTGTCCAAAAATCGGATTATGAAATTGCTCTGGGCACACTGACGTTTGGTCCTGGTGAAACGAGCAAGGACATATCCATCCTGATCAACGAAGACTCTCTCGTCGAAGGGAATGAGTCGTTTACGCTAACACTCAGCAACGCAAGTAGCGGCGCGATTGGTGGAGGCCTGAGTACGATTAATATCGTCGATGACGATCTTGTTCCCGGTCCCAATCCAATTGATGACGCTGCGAATTTTGTCTGCCAGCAGTATCACGATTTCTTAAACCGCGAACCCGATGCCGCGGGAGCGGCGTTCTGGACGAATGAAATTCTATCGTGCGGAGCCGATCCAGTTTGTATCGACATCAAACGACAGAACGTTTCGGCTGCATTCTTCCTGTCTGGAGAATTCCAGGAGACAGGGTTCGGAGTTATTCGCACTCAACGAGTTGCTTTCGGACATAAGTCTGGTGATGCTGCACTACGGTTCCCGTATAACCAATTTATGCACGACGCTCAGCAAGTGGGAAGAGGAGTGATAATTGGTGAACCAGGAGCTGATGCGCTGCTCGAGGCCAATCAACAAGCTTACGCAACTCAGATAGAGGAAAGCTCGGCCTTCACCACCAGGTTCCCGCTGGCCCAAACCGCAGCAGAGTATGTGGCAGCACTGTTTGCCTCAGCAGATGTCGTTCCCACCGCTGGTGAAACAACAGCTGCCGTCACGGCATTTGGTGTGGGCGGTACAGCCGGACGAGTGGCAGCGCTCAGAAGCGTCGTCGATTCAAACTCAGTGCGCACTGCTGAGTTGAATACTTCGTTTGTGTTGATGGAGTACTACGGTTATCTGCGTCGCAATCCAACTGACCTTCCAGATGTGGACGATAGCGGATACCAGTTCTGGCTTAACAAACTAAATTCGTTTGGCGGCAACTTCCAGGCGGCCCAGATGGTCAAGTCTTTCCTTGATGCGACGGAATACCGCCATCGATTTGGCCCGTGATGCCGCACGTACTGGCTCGCAACCCCGGAAGCTTGACTTATTCGAGCTTCCGGACGGTTACCTTCAAATTATCTCGAGATGGACCATCTGTGACTTTGTTCAAGGAGCCAATCATGAAAAGAAGAACGGGACTGGCGCTGTTATTGTCTGCAGCATTACTCATGTCGTTTACGTTCATTGGGCCTAAAGGACTCGCTGAACGTGTTCGAACGGCGAAGGAAAGCGCTCCGCACAGTGCGTATCGGGCAGAACCTGTTCCTCAACAGACGCGAGATGAGAAGCAAGAAATAAGTCCTGCTGTCATCAAAGCGCTGGGTTTGGCTCAAACACAGGCACCAGATACAACACAGCAAAGAGCAACCAGTGCTCAAACAACCACGCTTTCACCAACCGGGCCGGGTGGATCTTTCGCAATTAAGCCTGGTAGCGTGACCTCGCCGAAAACAAAGTCCGGTGGTTTCTCTGCGTCTAGTAGTGGGTTACCTGCGGTGTTGAATCCGCGCAGTGCTCTCTCGACTGCTTTAATTGCAGACATCGGCGGTGCAAACACTCAACAATCTGAGGCCCAACTGCTTGCTGATTGGGATGGTCGCGAAGATATGACCTCAGACCGGTCAGCAAAAATCGGCGAAAAAATACCACCGCCACCTACCGAATTTTTTATTCGCTCAGCAATCTCTGAGCACACTTTTGCTAATGGCCATAATTTCAACAGTTACTACTCGGCGGATTCGGTTGGAAACCTGCTGTTTCAATTTGATCTTGTTGGAGATTCGTTGTCCGACACGATTTTTCCCGTGAATCTCCCAGCACTTGTGAACACCGGTACCAACGCTGGGTTCACGATTAATAATCCAACACCGGGCGATTGCGCAGACCCCCAACTTACAATCACGGGAATCGCCGTAAATCCGGTCGCGGACTTGTCCGACGTCGATGCGTCACTATGTGGACAGGTCGGCGAAGTGATTTACGTGTCCACAATGGAAAGCACCGGATGTGCGGTCAATGGCGTCGCTGAAAAGATAAGAACCAGAATATTTGCATTCCACATTTTTGAGGTTGGGGGAACCGAGTTTATTGCGCCACAGGTACGTCAAATTGCTCGGACCTCAGCACCAAACCTCGGTGGCCTCGCCGTGGATGATGATGGAAGCCTTTACTTTTCGTTAGCCGATCTTGCCTCGGTTAACCCCGCAACCGGCCTTGGTGGTGTTGGCGGAGCAATCTTTAAAGCAACCGAGTTGCCGCATACATCGTGTGGCCATCCCGGCCAGATTAATCGCTACATTTCAGATATTCCAGGCCTCGATGGCTCTGTTGCCGCAACAATCACACAAGGACCAGCAGCGGTCGCTAACAATGGCGTCAAGCTGACAAATTATTCAGGAGCTTCCTCGGTGTTCGGCAACATCACTTCGATTGCCGCTGGGCCAGGAAATGCGATCTACGCGGCGACTGCTGCGTCAAACCTGGGTACCTCAAGTCCCACTCAAGGATTGTTCAAGGCGCCAGGCGCGTTTCCTAATGGTCTGCCTTCGATGATCATGACATTTGCAGACGTTGCGGGTGGGGTGAGCAGATGCTCGTCACCAACCGGCGGCACTGATGGCACGATGCCGATCGGTGATGGTCTTGCAGATCCGGCTGGTCCAGGCACGACCGTTCGTTGGCGCGCATTTGTGCTCGGTAATGGAGCCGATGTCAGAACTACAACCGCCCCGTTGGCCTCGATCACCGGTACGCCAACAAACACTTTGAAGTTGTCGATGCAGATCGACTTCAATATTTACTCAGGCATCACTGTTAACGAAGAAGGAACGGTGTTTGTAGTCTCAGGTGGCACTCCCGGCGGTGCACTCAATAATCCTTCGCCATCGTTCTCTGAGATACTTGGGTTCGAAGACAGACAACCGGCCGACCGTAGAGCCGACTACGTCGACTTCCGTGGCGACAATCCACCTGTGCCACCCGCGAGTGGTGGAAACCAGGGCGACGGTGATTCCGATCGCTTCGATCACATTTTCTATCAGGCTCCCAACGATCCAGTAACAACTTCACCGATGGGCATCTCTGGACTGGCCCGCGGTTTCCTTCGCTACACCAACCGTCTCGCTCCAGTTGCAATGAGCCCGGGCGTTACTCTTGGTATGACTGGTGGCGACACAGTACTGGGAGACGACTCTCACGCCGGACCATTGTTCTTTGATCTTTTTGATCCGGGGCATCAGGTCGCTGGTGGCGATGATCAAAACACACCATTCCGCGGTGATGATGATGGTGGAGCCGGAGGTTCCCCTCTTGTCAGCCCGCTGGACGGGGGTTTCGAGTTCTTTTTTGGAGGTCCGGTTGGTACGGCGGCATCTGTCTGGAATGCCTTCTTCATCAATTCGAATGGCAGCATCACTTTCACGGACGGTGACGACGATTTTTCTGACACGATACTTGAGTTCCGAGAGGGCTTGCCGAAGATTGCACCCGCATGGGCCGATCTAAACGCAAGTGCGCGTAGCTCGAATCCTGGAAATTTCCCGGTTCTCGCCCTTGGGTTCTCAAACGTTAACGCTTTCAAGATTCGTTACATCAATGTCACCTCGTTTGGTAACGAAGAATGCACTGCGGCCGAAGGCGGTACCGCGAACACCTTCAGCGCGACACTTTATGACGACGGAACAACGATTGACGAAAATTCCGATAAGCCTCTAAATCCGGCAAATCCGATCGGAAATAACGCCGTACCTTTTGACTTGCAAGAAGGCCCAACGGACCGCCGTTTCGCACCTCCTCCAGTCAATGGGGCTGGTCCGGTCTTTGAATTTCCGCGACCAGCGGGTTCCGGTTTCATTTCGTTCGTGTATGGTCGAATGGATTTGATTGGATCACCGGACGCACCCGTGTTGACTGGATATTCAATTGGTGCTCTTGACCCGCTCAATCCTCCGGGTTTGTGTGAAGAGAATCTAACTCAGTTGGCAGTTGCTGCAGATGGTTCGCCCTTTGGCGTCTTGCCGGGTGGTCAAACGGGAGGAATCCTGCCCGGGATTATTGGAGAGGGCACCGAACCGACCGTATTTGAATACTTCAATAACGGGGTGTCCGCGCACACCGAAAACATGGGCGCCGACGTCTTTCAGGCGAAGCCTGATTTCGATCTGCGCTTTGAAGGAAATAATCCAACCGACGGCACACATCCTGATCAACCGGATCCAAATCGCGAGCGGATCGATCTCTTTGGAATCGCCGGCCTCCCGGCCGCCCCTCCATCTATCCAGCAAGTTATTCCGTTGCCAGTCGGCTTTACGCCGAACGCTGGTACGGATCTACTCGATGCGCTTGGTGGCGTAGATGTACTCATTGTGGGCAGCGGTTTTTATCCGAACGAGGTGACTACGGTTTGTCAAAATGGAGTGCAGCCTCCGGCTCCAGGCATACCTACTACAAGAGCCGGCAAGGGGGTTACCACAGCTATTACATATGCTGTGGATAACAACATGGATAGCATCGTTGATGCTACGATTGCGCTCACGAACATTACGCCGGTAAATAAGAATTTGATCACTGCGAGAATGGCTCCTTTGGCTACTGCCGCGGGAACGGCCTTCCCCTTCAGTGCTTTCACGGGATCAGGCACGATCACCCTTACTTCCACTTTCTCGTCAGGTGATAACAATACCTTTGGACCATACATCCGAACGGCAGTAGGGTCTCTCACTCCGGGAACTCGTGCTCCAATTGTCCTGGGTGTTTCGCAAACCACCGGAGACTGCAGTGTGGTCCAGAACGTCTCAATCTCGGGAGTCAACTTCAATTCACCTGGTCCTGTGACATCGGTCTTTGCAGTCGAAGACGGCAATCCGGGAAATGTGATTATAGCAACCAGTTTTGTGCTTACTTCGGATAACATTATTACGGCCCAGTTCAACTTTGGAGGACCAAACTTCGGGAACAGATTCCTGATTTTTGTTACTGGTCCAGGTGGTACGAGCCGCAATCTCACTGGCCCAGCACCCGCTGGCGTACCTCCCGGCAATGAACAGGGGAATGTCATCGCCTTCAACTGTGCTGTGGGAGTTAATGTCGACACAATCCAGTTCAGTGCGACTAACGTGGATGGTACTGAAGGTTGTGCAGCAACTAACGTCACCGTATCTCGCGTAAATCCAGGGTCGGGCACGATTACAGTTGATTACGCGACCAGCGACGGAACGGCGACTCAGAAGTCTGACTATGAGATCGCTTCGGGAACGTTGACCTTTGCTCCGGGCGAAACGAGCAAGGTGATTCCCATTCTAATCAATGAAGATTCATTCGTTGAACCGAATGAAACCATCAATATCACTTTAAGTAATTTGAGTTCGGGCACTCTTGCGGGTGGAGGCCTAAGCACAGTCACGATCGTGGATGACGATCTGGTGCTAGGACCAAATCCCATCGACGATGCCGCAACTTTCGTTTGCCAGCAGTATCACGACTTTCTTAATAGAGAGCCTGATGCTGGTGGAGCCGCGTTCTGGACCGGCGAAATAACTTCGTGCGGCGCCGATCCGGTCTGCATCGAAATTAAACGGCAGAACGTTTCTGCGGCCTTCTTCCTATCCACCGAATTCGGCGAAACAGGCTTTGGGGTTATTCGCCTGCAACGCACAGCGTTCGGAAAAGAGTCTGAGAGTGCGAGCACTCGAATGCCATACACGCAGTTCATGCACGACGCTCAACAGATCGGCAGGGGAGTCATAATCGGACAACCTGGTGCAGAGGCTTTACTGGAAGCAAACAAACAAGCGTATGCCACGCAGATTGTTGAGAGCTCAGCGTTCATAGCTCGATTCTCGCTGTCACAAACGGCAGCACAGTATGTCGCCGCTCTAGCTGTCTCTGCGGATGTGGTTTTAACAGTAGACGAGACCACCGCAGCGGTCACTGCTTTTGGAGGTGGAGGTACGAGTGGCAGAGTGGCAGCTTTGCGGAGCGTGGCGGATTCGGACTCAGTGCGTGCGGCTGAATTCAATCCGGCGTTCGTCTTACTGCAGTACTACGGCTATCTCCGGAGAAATCCAACGGACGCGCCGGATGTTGACGACAGTGGTTACCAGTTCTGGCTGACCAAGTTGAATTCGTTTGGTGGAAACTTTGAACAGGCTGATATGGTGAAGGCTTTCCTCAACTCTGCTGAGTATCGCCAACGTTTTGGACCATGATCCTGGAGTGAGACTCTCACAAGATCGGAGAGAGACGCAGCGACGATTTGAGCTTTGATTGAAAACGGAAGGAGGGTGGGTTTAAGTCTTTGCCGACTTACGTTCGATCGCGAGTCCTGCTATGTAAGTAGCTACGTTGGTTAAATGGGCTTCCTCGCCGGTGGGAGTTCGTGGTTCGCGGTAGTACATCGCAAAAGATCCGAGAACTTTGCCGCGGCCCGACATTATTGGTGTTGACCAACATGCTCGCAAATCGCTTACTTCAGCAAGTTGCCGATAATCTTCCCAGAGCGGATCTTCCAATATATCAGTAACGATCACCGGCTTGCCGCGATACATCGCCGTTCCACACGAACCATGTTTGGGACCAATGGCAGAGCCATTTACCGCGTTAACGTATTGCGGCGCAAGGCTGGGGGCGGCTCCGTGTTCAATATGATTGCCGTCAGCGCTCAACAGCAATACTGAGCAGAGCATGTCGGGTGCCTGCGACTCGATCAGGAGTACCAGGCTTGTCAGGATTTCACTGAGCGGCGCGTTTGCCGCGACCATTCTCAAAATTCGACTCTGTCCTTCTTGGAACTTTGGGTCGTCCTCGACAGGAGGCAAGACAATTCGAGGCAGCGCTTGGGTAGGCGCAGACGATGGATCCGCTTGCACGCTTGATGAACTAGATTTCTTCGAATCGTCCATTTTATTGATCCTCCTCCGGCGCCTTATTCTACGCTTGGTGGTATGCAGAAGTCATCGTCGATTGTGTTTGAAACTGAACGAGTCAAGAATCCAGGGAGCTTACTTCTCGCACTACCGGCATGTGGATCCGGAAAGCGCTTCGAATGACTGAGAGTTGAATCCAGGTGAGTGATCAGTTACGAGGATTAACCAACTGGTTTACACCCGTGCAAGGAACCTGACTACTTGCGCGTCTTTCAAAATTTAATCTGATTGGTAACCTCTGAATGGTGCACTTTTCAAAAGTTGTGGTGCAGATATGATGTGACCGCCACCAAAAAGGTCAGGATTCGGCTCTGTAACAACAAACTTGATGATAATCGTCGACTGAAACTGCCAATGTTGTTTCGAAAACGTGATGTCATTCAAACTGCAATCGACTGACAGCTTTGTTTCACAACAGGTGCTCGTAGGCGAGCACTTTATTAACCTCAAAATTAGCTTGCATAAATTCAGCGACGTAAGAAGTCTTGAAAAATAGGCGATGATCGCTGAAATTACCCGGCTGTTCTGCAACAAGAAATCAGGCACGATGATTGCTCGATCAGCGAAACACAATGGAAATAGCTGGCCTAGTACGATAGTCGAAATCGGAAGAGGCGTTACTGATCAACCAACATCGATAGGAATTGAATGCTTTATAGACCAGCTTTCATTAAACTGCCTAGGGCAGAGAACTAGTATCGAGCATGGCTGGATCCTCCAATTCGCCTCGCTTCCGATTGGTATATAATTAGGGCCACTTTCTAAACATCAGTTTCCGTCTCGTACCCCCAGATGCGAGACGAGAAGCGCTCACAAAGGACGGACTCACCGGAGTTCACTTCCTCGCCTTGCCACAAGGCTTCCCTTTTTTGGGTATTTTTCGGAAGGAGAAGTCTGGCCAAAATTTTGGATGGCGAATCCCTTGCGAGCTTTCAAGTAACGAGAAGACTGACTAATGATTAGAAATCCATTCGCCGAGATTAATCTCCGGTGAATAGTGCGGGGATGTATATATGTTACTCACAGGGAGTTTTCGTGAGTATCCGTTTTCCCTCCTGCTTGAAATATTTCTGCGCCGTCGAGAAACCGGTTTGCTTGAGGTGTCATCACCAGAACAATCCGGCTATTTCTACATCAAGAACGGCAAAGTAAAAGATGGCCAGATAGGGACAAGCAGGGGAGCGGCAGCTGTAAAGTTGGTGGGAAGATTCGTTGATGGATCCTTCCGATTTAAACCACTTGAGCCGACCGATTATGCGCAGGTTGTTTGGCAACTAAACTTTGGTCCAAACGCCCTGGCAACCAACCCGACATTTATTCCTGTCGCGACCGCAATAAGTAAGTTCGGTCACCTTCGGTCCTATCCTGCAGCAGCCTACCGTCTTCCTGAACGAACCTTGGCAGCGCTCGCCCATGGTGTGCTAAGGCAGTCCCAGCTTTTCGCCCCAGCCGTTTACCGGACTTTTGAAAATACTGCACGGAGTGTGCAACAACGAATTGTCGCTTGGACCATTGCGGCATTCGCGTTCTGCACAAACGCCTATCTTGGAACCAGGCGACTCACCATCTTCGCAACGATGGGCAATGAGTTCCGTACGTTTCGTTCCAGGAGCACAGCTTTTTACCATGTCTCGGAACAAGCGTTAGCGTCCGGGACCCCGCGATTCTTTCGCCAGTTGGAACTAGCTGCTGCAAAGGCCTATCAAGGTCTGAACCACACCGCGTCGCGGATTGGTCAGCGCGGTCTAGCGTGCACCACGGCTGCGTTGGCGCTTTGGAAAAGTGCAGAAGTCGGAACGCGATCGCTGCGATTAACAAAAAGATGGTTAACAGCATGGCAAAGTGCCATGCGACGTGACAAGCGACGAATTCTTGCTTACGTACGTCAATTTGAATTTTCTCCCCTCATCCCTGGGGGAGCCGCAATTTTGGAATCGCTTAAACATCCGCTGCAAAACAACGCCACTTTTGCGTTGCTGATTTGTGTACTGGGTCTAATAGGCGCGCTATGTCTATATCAGATTGTTTTCGTGAACCTGAATGCAATGGAACCGCGTGTTACTGTAGATGAAAACTTTGAGACTGAAGCCTCTCCGGCACCCACTCCTCAGAAACGAAAACCACGACGCCATCAGCGGTCCATAGATAAAAGGTCAGTAAGCCCATTGCAAGAACCAGGTGATAGCAGCCGTGAATAGATGTCCGAACAATTGGACACCCATCGGGAGTCGAGGTCATACATTGCGAAAACGGGGATCTCGGATCTCGTCGACTTTTAAACACATCAACCAGCATTAGATCTCTAACGGGGCCACTCTCGGGGGATTACAGCCAAGGCAGTCCATCACTGACAAGAAGTCTCAACCATCCTAGTTGAGAGTGTGGCAGCAAATCCCATAATGAACTTTACCCGAAGGACAGGACCATGAGCGACAGAAAGGAAAAGAAGGAGAGGAAAAAGAGGCGTAAACATACCGCCTTAATTGTATGTCGGCACGCAAAACCATTCTGGACTACTCAAGCACAGTTCTGGCAGTGGGCGAGAGAACGAACAATCACCAAGATCCAGGATAGACCGCTCACGGGTGTCTTCGTCCGCGAAGACGATGAGTTGATGGTTGTGTTGAGTAACACCGTGCTTAACCTTGCCAACCCAAACCACCTTCGAGAGGCTTTGTCATCTCGTCGGTTGAAGAAGCCAAAAGGTACTTAAAGGAGGCAAAAATGGGACGGTGGCACCATGCAGTGTCCGGGAGCGTCGACTTAATTTACCTGCGACTGCAGCTCGCCGCATTGATGCTTGTTGTGGCATGTTCTGCTGTTTTGAAGGGCCAATCACAAGAGTCATCCATTTCCACTGCCCCCACGTCAAATCAAACGATGGCCGGTCCGACCGCCGAAGATCATGGCCAGTATCTGATTGGTCCTGGTGATGTACTGGACATCAGGGTCTTTGGTCGGCCCCAATTAACGCGCGATGCAGTGCGAGTCGACACACGAGGCAAGATTCGCATGCCTCTTATAGAGGAGGAGATTCAAGCGTCGTGTCGCACTGAAGCGAGTCTGGCTGAGTACGTCACTGCACAATACCTGAAGTACATGAGAAGACCTCAGGTTGATGTATTCATCAGAGAATACAACTCTCAACCGGTCGCCGTGGTTGGGGCAGTAAGTAAACCGGGAAGATTCCAGTTACAGCGACAAGTTCGCTTACTTGAACTACTAACGTTCGCCGGTGGCCCAACTGAGCGGGCTGGCCGAACGGTTCAGATTGTACACGCAGAAAACTCGCAGCGTTGTGCCGACGGTGAGTCCGGTGCTTCAGCAAAAGAATCCGCACTCACAGCTTACGGCTTGTCAGACGTTCTTGCGGGCCGCGACCAATCCAATCCCTTTGCGCAACCCGGGGACGTAATAAGTGTATTGGAAGCGGATCAGATTTTCGTCGTTGGCAATGTAATCAGACCATCAAGTATTCCCCTCAAGGAACCTCTAACTGTCTCACGAGCCATCGCCATGTCAGGTGGAGTACTACCTTATACAAAGATGGACCAGGTCAGAATCATTCGACAGCCTCCGGGCGATCTGCCAAAGCAAGAACTGATCGTTGACCTAAAAGCGATCGTCAAGAAAAACGCCACCGATATAGTTTTGCAGCCCAACGATATCGTCGATGTACCTGTGTCCGGGAGTAAGAAATTCATGGGTAACCTTGTTGGGTCGGTTATTCCCGCAGTTACTCAGATGCCGGTGAGAGTAATTCCGTAATAACCAATCGAGTTACCTGACTAAAACTCAAGCCTCGCTTCGGCCTGATCGGGGCCAAAAAACGCTCAATCCAGGGACGGTTTAACATGAAAGACGTTACCCGACGCGGCCCAAAGAACCGCAATTACGACGAAGGTTCTTCCGGCCAATCACTGGTTCCCAATCAAATTACGGCATTCTTGCCTGATGAAGCCGAAAATTCTAATCGCGACTCGGTGCGGATTTTTTGGCACGCCTTGCGCCGAAACATCTGGTTAATTGCGGGCATTACAATTTTTGCAACTCTGGCCGTAGCGGTCTACGAGATGCGTCAGCCTGACCAATATGAAGCTCGAGCTCGCGTCGAAATTGGTCATGAGACGTCTGCTCCAGGTCTAAAGGATTCTACGCTGTCCGGCGCGTCTGACGATTCGGTCTACTTCAATACCCAGTTACAAATTTTGACTAGTTCAGCTTTGTTGAGGCGGGTTGTGAAGACGCTGGACCTCGAACATGATGATGTCTTCTTACACCCGAACCCCGCGGTTCAATATTCGCCTTGGCAGAGATTGCTATCTCGTGGTGGAACCGTCAATCCAAACACTTCGGACAGGCGCGATTTCCTACCTACTCCCTCCATTCCTGGTGCTTCGATGCGCGACGATTTTAGCGATGCCAAAAAGTTGGAACCTTACGTTAATGCTCTGGCAAAAGAACTGAAGGCCGATCCCATAAAAGAGACCCGTACAGACGTCAAAGAAACGAGGCTAATTGATATCAGTTTCAGTCACAGTGTTCCGCGGATTGCGGCTGGGGTCGTAAATGCAGTGGCTGGCGCCGCGGTTAGCATGAATATGGAACGGAGGTTCGAATCGAGTTCAATAGCCGCGGAATTCCTGCAAAAGCGAATAGTCGAGTTGCAGAGCCAGATTCGTCATCGTGAAGAAGAACTTCTGGACTACGCAGGAAAGAACCAAATCATATCGCTTGACGCAGACGAGAATACTGTTGTTGAGCGTCTAGCAGGGTTGAATCGTGAATTGCTCGACGCTGAGAATGAGCGTCGCAAAGCTGAAGCTGCGTATAAGTCCGCAATGGCGCCAAACGGGGCTGAGGCAATGGCTCTGGACACGACGAATCAGAACAATGCTGATGAAAGCAAACTGGCCGATCTACGCCAGCACCGTGTCCAACTGCTGGTCGAAAACACCGAGGAATGGCCGGAAGTCAAGGAAATCGATAAGCAAATAGTGGAAGTTGAACGGCAGATAAAAGACAGGCGACAAAATGCCGCTCAAAACTTACGAATGATCCTGGAGACTCGCTACCGCCAGGCCCTTGCCCGGGAGCAATCTTTGCGAGATGCCTTCGCCGAACAGCGCAGCACCACCATCTCGCAAAATCAAGCTGCGATCAATTACAAGATCATGCAACAGGAGATTGAGACGAACAAAGGAATCTTGCAATCACTGCTTCAGCACTCAAAGGAAAATGATATTGCTCAAGCTGGCCTGTTGAACAGTATTCATGTGATTGACTTTGCCACAGTCCCGGATAGACCAGTTGGTCCAAGAAGGGCAATGAACGTGGGCTTGGCTTTTGTGCTTTCCATGGGCCTGGCTGTGACATGGGTTCTTATTCGCGAAAAATTTGATAATACCTTCCGCTCGATAACCGATGTGGAGGAGAAGTTGCATGTCCCGGCACTTTCGGTCGTGCCACCGGTGAAAGCTTTAACCGGTCACGGCATCTTCACCATTCGACCATCCTCAATGATGGATAGCGACCAGTCAGAAAGCCACCCGGAATTACTTTTGGGCAGTCACAATCCGGTCATTGCTGAGGTTTATCATCAGTTAAGAGCCAGGTTGCTACTTTCCAGAGAGGGACTTGGGCTGAAATCACTTTTAGTAACATCCAGCCTTCCCAGTGAAGGAAAGACCACCACGGCGATTAATACTGCTGTAACTTTCGCAAAATCCGGTTCGAATGTTTTGTTAATTGATGCTGATTTGCGCCGTCCCAGTCTGCACACGATCTTAGAAGTGAATAATGACGGTGGCCTAAGCAACGTGCTAAGTAACGGGATGGACAGCTCGGAGATATTTTCTTTAATCAAGAAGACTGACATCGGAGGACTCTCATTGCTTCCTTCCGGTCCACAGGTAACCGACTCAATAAAACTGTTGGACCATGAGAAAATACGCCAGCTTTTGGCCACGCTGGACTCCAGCTTTACGCATATCGTAATAGATTCTCCACCGATAGTTCCATTTGCTGACAGCATCATCCTTGGCGCCGAAGTAGACGGAGTCCTTATGGTAGTTCAGGGTGGGAAGAGCCCGCAGGAAATCGTGGTTCGTTCAATGAAGTTGCTGGACGATGTTGATGCTGTGATTGTAGGCGTGCTACTCAACAATACAAAATTGCAACCGCTTGATACTTATTACCGAAGTTACTGCCAGCAGTACTACCAAAATGGTGACACTAGGAATGATGATGCGAAGATAGCGACCCGCCAACAAAGAACCTCCTGAGCTCGCGCTAAACGACTTCCCCCAGGTTCTTGAACTTTGAATTAAGCGTTCTGTAAATGCCGCGGTTGCGTTGTGGGTTTGTGTTGCTCTAGTCCTAACGGAAGCGCGCGCGGGCATCATCGGCATGCTGGGCCAAGCGGCTCGTTGCCCGGGGATCTCCGAGCCGCTTGTTTGGCAACACCAGCAGGGCGTGATGCTCTGCGCGCGATCAGCACGGTGGCGAGCAGTCGTTGTGGCCAAAACTCGGCTGCTCGCGCTGCGCTGCATGTAGTCATCATCTTCTGTGCGTATTCATCCATTCTAGAATCGCAGATATATAGTCAATCCGAATGGAAAACAGATGTAAGAAGCGGTCTCAGAGAACCGCAGTCGCTCATTGTCCGATAGCCGGCTCGCTATCCACCCATCAAGGAATTCTTCAAATGTCGATTAAGAACCGCATCCGTCGAATTAAGGACCGCATCCGTCGAGTCTCCACGGCTGCAGGGCTGCAGCCTAAATTGTTACAGGTGGACCACGAAAACCTGGCCCGTTTTTGTGTTGTGCTTCGTCACCCGATTTGTACTACCGTGCAGGACCTTCGACTCAACAGGTAAACCAGCTGCGGCGGTCAAACGAAACCCTCCAAACCTTGGTTAAAAATACAATGGACGTAGACTGTTCAGTAGACCAGTTCCGTGCCAGGGCGAACAAGAATAGAATTGTGCGGCAGATCCAGTCACTAGTAAGGCCACTGCAATTCGTTCTCGATATTATGGTCCTGATGGCCGCCTTTATACTGGCGTATCTGGTAAGGTTCGATTTTGCGATACCACTCAACGAACGGCCACATCTGCTAATTCAAATTAGTCCCGTGGTCCTGGTCCAATTTGCTCTCCTTAACCTGGCAGGCGTTTACACTTTTATCTGGCGCTACGTCGGCATGGCTGAACTGAGGACCTTTCTCAGAGCAGCCTTCTATTCTGCTGTTCCCCTTTTATTAATGCGACTGCTGCTATCGGAAGAATATCAAAGTCTGCGAGTACCGTTCTCGATCATCTTCATGGACACTGTTTTGGGGTTTGGTGGAGTTCTTGGCATCCGCGTCCTGCGTCGCGATCTGTACGAGACCAGGGGGAAGCGTCATCGCGAGAACGGGCAGAAAAGCTCTAAGAGATCAATTCTCCTGATTGGAGCCGGACGCGCTGGGGTTATGGTTGCCAAAGAGATTCAGAACCGCTCCGATACCGACCTTCACATCGCAGGCTTCGTCGATGACGCGTCACAGAAGCAAGGTTCTGCTATTTACGGGATCAAGGTGCTGGGCACTACATGGGAACTGCCGACGCTTGTTCGTGAACTAAATATAGATCACGTAGTAGTGTCAGTTGCCCAAGCTAGTCGCGCAGATTTTCGACGCATTCTGGACATTTGCGAACAGATACCGGTGAAGGTACGGACCATTCCCGGCCTTTATGAAATCTTACAAGGGAAAGTAAAAGTCAGCCGCATCCGCGACGTTCAAATTGAAGATCTACTCGGTCGTGAACCAGTGCAACTAGACGAGCCTGAAGTTGCGCGTTTTGTGGCCGGTAAGGTTGTCATGGTTACTGGCGCTGGTGGTTCAATTGGTCTGGAGTTAGCTCGGCAAGTAACACACTTTCGACCTTCAGCACTCCTCCTCGTTGAGCGCGCGGAGTTTGCTCTGTTCAACATCGATCGTGAGTTGCGCAATGATTGGCCGGGCCTTCAAATCGTGCCGCTGGTCGCGGATGTTGGCAATGAAACTCGTATGCGCTCGATTTTCGAGCATTACAAACCGGCCCTTGTTCTTCATGCGGCTGCGCACAAACATGTGCCGATGATGGAGAGTAATGCGACCGAGGCTGTCAAAAACAATGTGTTGGCCACAAGCCTATTAGGGAATCTGGCAGCTGAGTTCGACGTCGAGGCCTTTGTACTCATCTCGACTGACAAGGCAGTACGACCCTCGTCCGTCATGGGTGCGACGAAGCGAACGGCTGAGCTGGTCATTCAGGATTTGAGCAATCGCTCTAAGACTCGTTATGTGGCGGTGCGCTTTGGCAATGTTATCGGTTCGAACGGATCGGTGATACCGATTTTTAGTGAACAGATTCGTAAGGGTGGTCCCGTCACGGTTACACATCCAGAGATGACCCGATACTTTATGACCATTCCCGAAGCGGCCCAACTAGTGTTGCAGGCCGGTGCCATGGGGCAGGGAGGTGAAATCTTTATTCTGGACATGGGCAATCCAGTGCGAATTCTGGACCTGGCAAAGTCGGCGATCACACTGTCGGGCCTTCGTCCTTTTTCGGATATTGATATTGTTTTCACCGGCGTACGTTCGGGCGAGAAGTTGTTTGAAGAACTTGAACTGACAGATGAGAAAACGTCCAAGACCCGTCATCCGAAGATATTCATTGGGAAAATCCAAGCTTATCCGGAAGAGAAGGTGCGGCATGCTCTGGAACGATTAGCGATCCTCTCCGAAAGGGGTTCGGAAGTGGAGGTACGCATGTTTCTGAATGAGTTGTTGCCTGAGGCCCATCTCAGCATACCCGGCGCGTTTCTCGATCCGGTTCCGCAGGTCGTTGAGTTCCCGGTGGCAAGACTACAGGTCGCTAACTAGAAACCCGAACTGAATACGACTCTTTCCATGAGTGACAATCAACCAGCCATGAGGAAGATCGCTTCAATGATGCCGAGGAGTGTGAAGTGGCTATTGAAAAAAGTCGCATACCTGGGATTCTCTCGTTACTGTCCGGTTTGCAAGAGTTGGCTTCGTTTATTCAAGCCGAGCGGCGATCCACCACGACCAGATGCACGCTGCCCGGTTTGCTGGTCTTTGGAACGTCAACGACTGGCCATCCTCTTCCTTGAACACAAGACCGATCTGTTCGATGGATCCGGAAAGAACATGCTTCAGGTGGCGCCTGAGGATGGACTTGAAGCCAGATTCAGGCGTGTACCTAAACTCGAGTTGTTGACTGCCGATTTGGATAAACCCAGTGCGATGGTGCGAATGGATCTTACGAACATTCAATATCCTGACGAATCGTTCGACGTTATCTATTGCAGCCATGTCCTGGAACATATCACTGATGACAGGAAGGCCATGAGAGAACTCGCCCGAATCTTAAAATCTGATGGCTGGAGCGTGCTAATGGTCCCTATTACGGCAAATAGTACTTTTGAAGATCCTTCGATTTCGGATCCAGTCATGCGGCGCCAGTTATTTGGTCAGCATGATCACGTTCGACGCTATGGCCCCGATTTCATAGATCGATTGGAAGGTGAGGGCTTCGAGGTAAAACCGTACGAGGCTCTTGAGGTCGTAAAAAGTAGGGACGTTACGACCTTCGGTGTCGCGGAGGAGCAACTATTCTTCTGCAAGAAAAGAAATATTGTCAGCGTCTAACTTACTCACACATGTCTTGAACGCCTCTCATCTCAAAAAGATCTAGAACCTCTCTAGCCCATAGACAGACGAGATCAACAGAGACAACCATGGAAGCCTACTCTGCGATTAAGGACAAGATCCAGTTCAGTAAGACCACCGGTATAGACCGGAAAAATGTCCTACGAATTGAGCCAAGCAAGGGCTGGGTGCCGCTCAAGATGCGCGACTTATGGGAGTACCGCGAACTGGTATATTTCCTGGTCTGGCGCAATGTCAAAATACGGTACAAGCAGACCGCGCTGGGAGCATCGTGGGCCATCATCCAGCCCTTCATGACCATGCTGGTCTTTAGTCTCTTCTTCGGGAGGCTTGCTAAAGTTCCATCCGATAATGTTCCTTACCCGATCTTCAGCTTCGCGGGTCTGGTTCCATGGACATTCTTTGCTAATAGTTTGTCCCTTGCGTCAAATAGTTTGATAGGTAGCGCTCACTTAATCACAAAGGTTTATTTCCCTCGTTTAGCAATTCCAATCGCGACCGTGCTTTCCGGCGTAGTTGACTTTGCCGTGGCATTCCTGATGTTACTCGTGATGATGATGTACTACGGGATTACGCCTATGTGGAGGATGCTGTGGTTGCCTCTGTTCCTGCTGTTAACACTAGTCACTGCTCTAGGTGTCTCACTGTGGCTATCTGCACTGAGTGTTGAATACCGGGATGTGCAACACGTGATGCCGTTTATTTTGCAGTTTTGGCTGTTTGCCACACCCATCGCGTATTCAAGTAGCTTGCTTTCAGAACCGTGGCGGACGGTGTACGGACTCAATCCGATGGTAGGCGTAGTAGAGGGATTCCGATGGGCTTTGCTGGGAACTAATACCGCGCCGGGCCCAATCATTATCGTCTCCTCGCTCGCAGCATTAATTGTGTTGGTTGGTGGTGCCTTTTACTTCCGGAGAATGGAACGGACATTTGCGGATATTGTGTAAGCTATGAGTGAAATTGCGATTCGAGTAGAAGGATTAAGCAAAAAATATCGGGTTGGCAGCAGTCGGAAAACCTACAAGACGCTGCGTGATACATTAAGTAAGACGATCACCGCTCCTTACCGCAAGTTACGTTCAGCTTTCAATCATCGCAACGGCCGGCAAAACCCCAGCATCTGGGCGTTGAAGGATCTGTCATTCGAAATCAACCACGGTGAGGTATTAGGCATCATTGGTCGCAATGGCGCCGGAAAAAGCACACTGCTGAAGATACTTTCGCGCATCACAGAACCGACGGAAGGATATGCTGATGTACATGGCAGTGTTAGTTCTCTATTGGAGGTGGGAATAGGCTTTCACAATGAACTGAGCGGGCGAGAGAACATCTATCTTAACGGAGCCATTCTCGGAATGAGGCGAAGTCAGATCTTACGAAACTTCGATGAGATTGTTGCCTTTGCGGAGATTGAGAAGTTTATTGATACGCCGGTCAAGCATTACTCAAGTGGAATGTATTTGCGGCTGGCATTTTCTGTCGCGGCACATTTGCAGTCGGAGATCTTGATTGTTGATGAGGTACTGGCAGTTGGTGACGCCCAATTTCAGAAGAAGTGCCTGGGAAAAATGAACGAGATATCAAGGGGAGGAAGAACAATATTATTCGTCAGCCATAATCTCGCTGCTGTCCAGAGCTTATGTAGCAGAGCTTTATGGGTCCAGGACGGACGCGCGGTTGAGGATGGCCAACCCAGCGCTGTAGTCGCCAATTATTTGAAAACAGCGACGATTTATGTCGGTGAAAGAATCTGGAACAATCCAAACGAAGCGCCGGGCGCAGAAGTAGTGAGGTTGCATTCAATCAGACTCATTCCCGAGGGCGACCGAACCGTTGAACTCATGAATACCAGCACTCCCCTTGTGATTGAGGTTCAGTACTGGAACTTTAGATCAGACACCACGCTAACGCTCAGTATCTCAGTTCATAACCAGGAGGAAATTTGTGTTTTTTCCTCCAGTAGCGCCGGGCAGGAGGTATGGCAGGATAAACCATTTCCCGCTGGTTTATTCCGCACTCGATGCCATATACCAGGCAACATGCTGAACGATGGTGCATACCGAGTTTCGCTGCTTGTCCTCAAAGATTCCGTGAACGTGGTCCATCGCGATGACGATGCGCTGGTGTTCGAAATTCAAGACAACGTGGAAGATAGAAGGGGATGGTACGGTAGGTGGGCGGGCGTCATTCGCCCACAGCTCTATTGGTCCACCGAACTATTAGAAAGATTTTCTGACCAGGCGATAGAGGATACCTTCCATTTAGTCAGATGACGTCGTTTATAAGAAAACCAGATGTGAAGATCGCTTTCTGGCATTTCTATACGTTCCGACTTTTGCGCGGTATTGAAACTCTTATCGTCGGACTTGCAAATGCTCTTGTCGATAGAGGCGTAGATGTTTCAATTGTGACGGCTGCGGCTACAACACAATCGCTTACCGGACCCGATTCACGAATAAAGATCTACAAGTATCCGGCACCACGATACTACAGCCACACATTTATCGTACCGTTCTACGTTAACCATTTCTTACGACATCGATATGATCATGTGGTCGCATTCTTTGCTGATTTTGGCGAGGGCTCTGCGTTACGAATCATTAACGAATTTCGCGAGATACCCCTCACTCTCTATTTATGCTATCCGTATTCGGCTGCGCCCCATCGTTACCTTTCTTTCCGAAAATTAGGCTGGGAGTCAAAGGCGAGAAACATTTTTGCCGATGCGGTCTGGATTGCGAACGAAGCAACACGGTTCTTTGGTCGCGATGTTCAGGTAGTGCCGGTGGGCACCGACCCGGCTCGGTTCAAGCCGAACTCAGAATTGCGAAGCCGCTCACGGAAGCAGTGGGGATTCACTGACAGCGACGTTGTTCTCTTGAACGTTTCTTCACTGGAGCGCCGGAAGGGAATTAGCAGGGTTGTTCAAACAATGTCTCGCCTTCGCAGTCGGTTTCCACAGTTGCGATATTTCATCCTTGGGCAAGGGGAGGAGAAATGCGAACTCGAGAAACTGGTCAAAGAACTTGGGCTGAACGACGTTGTACGCTTTGCGGGAACAACCTCTGAATTAGAGAACGCTTATAACATGGCCGATATCCTGGTGATGTTGACTGATGACGAAGGAAACTCCATTGCTTGTCATGAAGCTATGAGCAGCGGATTGCCGGTGTTGGTCTCTGATACCGGAGGGTTCATCGAAAGTGTACCGCCGAACGCGGGTTTTCGAGTGAATCCAGGTAACACGCAATGGATTGATGATTCGTTGAGTCAATTGATTACTGATCCTCTTCTCCGTCAGGCCATGGGCCAGGCAGGTCGTTCTCACATTTTGGAGAATTATTCGTGGGAAAAGACCGCCGAGAAATTTCTGAAAGAATTGCGATGAAGTTTTCTGTTCTGCTCTGCACTTACAATCGTCCTGAACTGCTGATTCACACCCTGGAATCACTCGTTAGCAATTCAGAAAAACCCGATCAGATAGTCGTCGTCAATGGTGGAGACCAACGGATAGATAGGCTGGTCGAGTCTTTCATAACCGCGAACGGGAATGGCGTGGAGATCACCCTGGTCAAGACCGTTAACAGGAGTTGTGCCTCCAGCCGGAACGTGGGCCTTCCTCATTGCCGAGGCGACATCATTGCGATGACCGACGATGATGCTGAGGTGTTTCCGGATTGGGTAGCGTCGATGAAACAGGCGCATCGAGAGCATCCCGAAGCGGGCGCCGTTGGTGGTCCAGTCTTAGGTGTAAATTCAGATTCTCTGGTTGGCAAGGTGGCTGATTTGATCACTTTTCCGGACTGGCCAGAACCGCAATATGTGAGGACCATTCCCGGCGTTAATATTTCTTACAAACGGCAAGTTGTTGATGGCGTTGGTCTGATGGATGACTCTCTCTTTTGTGGAGAAGATGTTGACTACAACTGGAGAGTGCAGAACCTAGGTTATCAGGTTTACTTTGATCCCCACATCAGGGTCTACCATCAGCATCGCCCGACTCTCAAAGGATTCCTCCATCAACACTACAGGTACGGGCGAGGATATTATCTCGTCCGCCAAAAATGGCGGGACATGTACTGCATCTATCCGCGTCGAATTCGCCAGCTTAAAGATGTATTGAAGGCGGGCAATTTCGTGGCAGGCTTGCTCTACCAACCTTTCAAAAGCAGCCAGAAAGTCCCCTCTATTAAAGGTCGAATTGGCGCAGTACCGGTGATGTTCCTTGCGGGTGTTGCCTGGAAAGGTGGAATGATTGTCCAGGCATGCAGCGACGCGAAAGCGAAATTCTGACTTTCATAGGACTTGACTAGCTTAGATTCGTAGGCCTTGGCAAATGCGCATCCTCCTGGTTCCGAGCACCTATCACCCCATTTTGGGCGGTGTTCAGACCGTCACTCACAATCTGGCACAAAACCTGGTCGAGAGCGGGCACGATGTGCAAGTTGTGACCAACCGCTATCCTCGCTCGCTGCCGGCTCGGGAAGTTATGGATGGCATCTCTGTACGTCGGTTGTTATTTCTTTCACCGGAAATTGACAGCGTGCAGCGAGGACGGGCGGATCTGTTTCTCGCGTCGTTCTACTTTTACCCGAGTAGCCTTTGGCACTTGCGAAACTTGATGCGTACTTTCCGTCCGGAGGTCGTGAATGTTCATTTCCCGGACCATCAGATCCATTTCGTTCTCGCATTGCGCCAGAGCTTCCAGTTTCGACTCATCGTTTCATTGCACGGGCATGAGGTTGAAAGAGTCGCATTGAACCTTAAAGAGCACAAAGCGCCGAAGCGTTCAGCTGCTGCTCATAACCTGCAGTTAATTTTGCGTGAAGCCGACGCGGTGACGGCATGTTCTCAACACCTCCTGGACGAGGCTGTTGCAGTCGAGCCTTCGATCGCTGCAAAAGCGCAGGTCATTCACAACGGCATCGATCCGAAGCGATTCATAGATAAGAGTACGCACTTTCATCCACGGCCTTATGCTCTCTCATTTGGCCGTCTTACCCACAAAAAGGGTTTTGACCTATTGCTTAAAGCCTTTGCACAAGCTGAAGCAGCAGAGCGGGGCATTGACCTAATCATTGCCGGAAAAGGTGAGGAGCAGAACGCGCTTATGCAACAAGCGCGGGAACTAGGCCTTGAAAAAAATGTCCACTTTCGCGGACAAGCCAGTCCGGAGGAAGTGGTGCGGTTGCTAAATGGGAGTCTGTTTGTTGTGGTCCCTTCGCGTTGCGAGCCATTCGGAATCGTTGCACTGGAAGCCCTCGCAGCAGGTAAGCCAGTGCTGGCGACGAGGACCGGAGGGTTAGCGGAGTTCCTCTCTGAATTCGGTGAAACTGATGTCAGGTCAGAGCGAGATGTGCAACCGTTACTTAAAGGACAGAATTCTTCGGATGGTTTTAGGCCTCCGGTTCTTTTGGTCGACCCAACCGCGAAAGCTCTGGCAAAAGGACTGCGGCAGATTCTTGAATTGTCCAGTAACACAGGAGAAACGGACCATTACCGAATATCCGACAAGTACAGTTGGGAGCACGTGGCTCATCGCTATGAAAATGTTTTGCTGGGGAGCAGCACTTAACTTTGTGGTTTGTCTATCTCTTCTTTCGATTGTGGGTCAAAGCTAGTGCAGCAATCTATGGTGGTGAGGGAATTAATGTTCCATTGATGTTTATGCCAACTCGGCTAATTGCGCTCACTCTTCGAAATTACGGAGCGCGCATTGGTGACGATGTTCGCTTTCAATCACCAGTTGTGATTCACAATAGCGAAAGGGCCAGTGGAAGATACTACGAGAACCTTCAGGTTGGCAGTCACTGTTTTTTCGGCAGAGAACTGTTTCTGGATCTCCAGGACAGAATCGTAGTTGAGGATTATGTCACCATCTCTCACAGGGTCACCATTCTGACTCATACTGATGCTGGTACCAGTCCGCTGAAGGACAAGATAATTCCGACTTCAAATGCGCCGGTGACGATTCGCACTGGAGCGTATATTGGGGCGAATGTGACAATTCTGCAGGGAATGGAGATTGGCCAATCCAGCATTGTGGGTGCCGGAGCCGTGGTCACGCGATCAGTGCCGGCCAGTACAGTCGTAGTAGGAGTACCCGCGCGAGTTATCAAGTCCTCAATGGAATCGCGAGCACGCAGCACTACCAATGATATGGAACTGCGTGATCAGGTCAGTGCCGATTCGCGGTAGCGTCGGATGACCATCGAGTTACTGCCTCTTGATATCTGCGACGCTAATTCGACGCTACCGCAATTCGGTGCTCGCCTGATCACCCAAGTGCTCCTGGTATTTCGTTTCAAGCTCCAGGTTGCGAAATGATTAGCGGAGTGAGTTTAAAAAGTTACCTGCCGTCTTTGATCTTCGTGGTTGTTGCTGTGCTCATCACGACCCTGATAGATCTTTACGTACTTGATTACGGCATCTCGTATCGAGACGTCATCGTGATGTCAGGAGTTCTCGCCGGGCTTCTGGTTTTCGCAGCCGGAAACCGCGGATTGAAAGTGGGCATGGTTTTCCTGGTAGCGACCTTTGCACTCGGTTATCGAACAATGAAAGTGGTTCCCACTCTCACTGTTCACCCTTCCGAATTGGTTCTCTGGGGAGTGTTCGTATTACCAATCGTACAACCAGCGAATTGGCGCCAAAATAAGATCAAAATCTGGCTGCCGTATTGGCTGGTCCTTTTCATTCCGTTTTGGATATTCGCGTGGTTCCGAGGCCTTAATGCTGGACTCCGGTGGGAAGAAATGTTTAATGAGTTCAGGAACTTCCTGTTGCTGATCCCCCTCTTCATAATCACTGAAATGGTACTGGCGAATAGGACCAACTGGCGTCCTGTCCTGCTGACATTTTATTACGTCGGCACATGGATAGCGGGAATGGGGGTCATCGAATATGTGTTTCCCGGAATTAAAAACATATTTTCAGCCTTTATCACTACACCCGAAGCACATGACTCCCCGGAAGGGTTTGCTCGAGCAATTTTTTCATTTTGGGGAACTCCAGCAGCGACCTTCATTCTAGTCTTGAGTGCACCCATGGCAGTTGTATTGTGGGGCTGGTGGTCAAAGTCGTGGCAGCGTGTTCTCACTTTTCTTGCCCTCATTCTTCAGGTGTGCGGGATCTACATCGGCGGTTACCGAAGCATGTGGATGGTGTTTGCTGTCGAGTTTCTTGTGTTCGCCATATTACGTCGCAAAGCTGTTGTAGCTGCCGGGGCTCTCTTGCTTTCGCTATTAGGTGCCTGGCTGCTGCCTACTCAAGCCCAGGAGCGAGCGCTTTCCGGTATCTATCTCGTGGCGGGAAATCCACAACACACCGATACCAGTGGTATTAAACGCTGGGGCCGAATGACGACAGCCTTCGCCGATGCTTTAAGTCAACCAATTGGGCAAGGTTGGGCCGCATCGGGCTGGGTGCACAACGATTTCGTTCAGGTCGCTGCAAACCTTGGTCTACTCGCAGGGTTGCTATTTATTGCGGCCTTCCTGTTTACATTCTGTCGGCTTTTGCAGCGTGTTTTGATCAATGCCGCACCAGATGATCTGCAGTTGGGGTTGGCCCTCTTATTAGCCTTTATTGGTGCCGGAGTAATTCTGGCGTTCGAAGGAGTAGAAGTAGTGACCCAGTTAGTATTGCCGGTTTGGTTCATTTGGGTATTAGTGGAAGTCTGGCTTCGGCAGAGGCCAAAATTGAGGGAGAGTTTCCAATGAAACGCTTGCCCATTTCAGTTCTGCTGCCAACATATAACAGTGCTGCGATAGTAAGAGATACGCTCGAGTCGATTAAATGGGCGGATGAGATTTTAGTTGTGGATTCATACAGCACCGACGAAACACTCGACATCTGCAGTGAATATGGAGCACGTATTATCCAGCGCGAATATGTCAACTCAGCAACGCAGAAGAACTGGGCCGCGCCCCAATGCCGCAATGAATGGATATTGCAGATAGATACTGACGAGGTTCTTGAGACTGACTTAAGAGAAGAGATTGAAGATGCTGTGAGTCAAGCTGATCCCAATGATCATGCTTTTCGTATCCCACGCAAAAACCATGTCCTCGGCCGCTGGATGCGTTATGCGGGTATTTACCCGGATTACCAAACGAGGCTATTCAGGCGAGATCGTGGCCGTTGGATGGACCGAGAAGTGCACGCCCATGTGTTGGTCCCGGGCAGAATCGGGACATTACAACATCACATCATGCACTACGGCATGCCCAACATTTCTAAGCAACTGCGCAACCTCGATCGTTACACTCGTTATGAAGCCGACGAGATGTACAAGGTGGGAACACATTTCCACTGGTATCGATTGATCTTTCACCCCTGGCAAGTGTTCTTCTATCGTTATCTGTGGAATCGAGGCTTTAGTGATGGTTGGCGTGGCTTCATCGTTTGCAGCTATCTGGCCATCTACGATTTTCTTTCTCAAGCGAAGCTTTGGGAACTGGAAGAACTTGGGAATGGGCCAGGTAGTCTGACAAGGACAGTCGCCTCATCACAAAAACTCAAAGAACCGACACGCCTTGGTCAAATTGCAGTTGAGTCAACAGTAACGCCCGTCACTCATCGTCGTTAGAGAATTGAGCATCCCGCACAGTAGAAAAACTACTCAGAATTGGAACGAGTATTTTGAATAACGCTGTCGTTATTAACACAGAACCCAACTTTGCAATCGCGAGAGCTCGAAAGAAGCATAACAGCCAACGCCGGACCGTGTACTTTGTCGAGGCGGCGGCCGCTATGGGTGGAGTTCAATTCAGCACCCTCTATCTGGTCCAACACCTGAATCCGACTTTGTGGGAGCCCATAGTAATTTGTCCTGAAGAAGGGGATCTTACCGAAGCGTGTCGCCGCTCTGGCGTAGCTGTGCACATTCTGAACTGTCCAAGATTGCGGTCCACGAGCTTTCGACTGGGTCATAAGTTACGTTTGCCGAATCCTCTTGCCTGGACCTGGGATGGATGGGCCATGTTCGTTGCCGCACGGAGACTGGCTCGCGTTCTACAGCAAGTGAACGCCGACCTCATAGTCACCAAAGGACTTTTTTCTCACTTCTACGGCGGGTTGGCTGCGCGTCAATTGGGTATCCCTTGTGTCTGGCATGTGCAGGATTTCATTTCTGAACGTTTTTGGAAGGTCTATCAGCGATTATTTGGGCAGGTCGCGCGATGGATGCCTGATCACATCATTGTCGATGGCGCGTCCATAAGCCGCCAGTTACATCGCACGGTGCGGAATCGGACTAGCATCATTCACAACGCAGTCGATACAAACGTTTTTCGACCCGGTCTGGACGGCCGAACAATCCGGAAAGAAGTCGGTATCCCACTCGACGCAATGGTCATCGGCCATGTTGGGCGCATGACTCCATGGAAAGGTCAGCACTACTTGCTTCAGGCTTTCGCGCGCATTGCGGCGGTGATGGAAAATGTCTATCTACTTTTTGTTGGTGCTCCCGTCTTCGACAGTAGTGCTTACCAGCGAGACCTTATTAATCTGACCGGTAAACTTGGGCTAAATGAACGCGTCAAGTTTGCTGGTTATCGTTACGACATACCTCTTGTGCTGGCATCGATGGACGTGTTCGCGTTTACCTCGGTGGAGAAAGATACCAGTCCGCTCGCTCTGCTATCGGCGATGTCAGCCGGCCTGCCGATAGTTGCTTTCGATATTGAAGGTGTTCGAGAACTTCTCCCTGCGGACGAACAGATTCTGGTGCAGGTAGGCCAGGTGAATGCATTAGCCTGGGCCATAACCAAACTTCTTTCAAATCCCGGACTGCGGCGGCGATCGGCTGACTCCGCACGACAGCGAGCGGAAGCGGAATTTGGTGTCGACACATATGTATCGCGTGTGCAAACAGCTTTTCTGAAGGCGGTTGATGCATAAGATTCTTTTTGTTCACAACGCTCCAACGCATTTCGTCCGCCTCGATCTGGAGCAACTCCGAGAACGCTATGACGTTACTGAATGCTATCTGCGGTCGCGATGGATCAATGCCGCGTCGATGTGGCAGCAGGTGAGAACTCATGACCTCGTCTTCGGCTGGTTCGCTTCGTGGCACACATTCATGCCGCTCTTGTTTGCCAGACTCTTACACAAGCCCTCCTTACTGGTTATAGGCGGCTATGACCTCGCCAATATGCCTGAGATTGGATACGGGCATCAGCGGGGCGGAATCAAAAGATGGGTGAGCCAACACACGATGTATTTGGCTAACAGGCTGGTTACTAACTCTTACTACAGTCGAAATGAAGCTGCGCGCAACGTACCTCTCCCCGCTGAGGAGGTGCATCCGGTTTATCACGGTGTTAACGATCCGTTTAAATCGTTCCCCCAGGGTTCTCGTGCTCGCATTGCTTTGACGGTAGGAAATGTAGATCGACCTAATCTGCGCCGTAAAGGCCATGAGCCTTTCGTTCGCACCGCGGCGTTAATGCCAGACATCAATTTTGTGTTGGCAGGCGCGTGGAAGGACGATGCCATTGATTACCTTCGATCCATTGCTACACCAAATGTCACTTTCACCGGTTGGTTGAGTGACGAAGCGCTTTGCGACAACTACCGCAAAGCTGCCGTTTACGTCCAAGCATCGCTTCACGAGGGATTCGGATTGAGTGTTGCAGAAGCAATGTTGGCGGGATGTATTCCGGTGGTTACCACAGCGGGAGCTTTGCCGGAGTTAGCGGGAGAGTATGGCGTAAGCATCGCTGAACCTATGCCCGACATCATCGCGCAAGCAATCTCAGACGCTCTCTTATTCGGCGACGAGTCGAGAGTACTGATTAGACAAAGCATCCTGGATCGATTTCCAATGAAAAAGCGAGCACAGGCCTTAGACGAACTAATCGCTCCGTTGATGGATACCTCCCATTAGTCCTTCGTGGTCCATTTTATCCTGACGAACTGCTTCTAATCTCCCAGTTAAGAAAGACAGGTCAAGTTATGGAACATCTAACTCCTACAAGGAGAAGTGACTTTTTACTGTTCGGTGCTCCAGACATCAGGGAACCAGAAATTCAGGAAGTGGTGGAAACCCTCCGTTCTGGTTGGCTCAGTACCGGACCTCGATGCCGAAGATTTGAGGAACTTTTCTGTGAATATATCGGCTGCAAACACGCCATCGCTCTCAACTCTTGTACCGCCGGACTCGAATTGGCGCTGGAGGTGCTGGGAATTGGGCCCGGGGATGAAGTTATTACAACGCCTCTCACCTTTTGCGCCACTGCAAATGTGATCGTTCATCGGGGGGCCAAGCCGGTTTTCGTCGATGTCGATCGCGAAACCGGCAACATTGACACTCACCAGGTGGCAGGAGCCATCACTCATAGAACGAAAGCTATTTTGCCGGTCCACCTCTACGGACGACCGTGTGAAATGGATGAGTTGATGTCGATAGCCAGGCAGCATGGCTTGTTTGTGGTCGAGGATGCTGCTCACGCTTCAGAAGCCTGGTATCGAGGGCGGAAGATAGGAACGATCGGAGACATTACTGTCTATAGTTTTTACGCCACTAAAAACCTCGTTACCGGCGAAGGAGGAATGCTGGTTACCAACAACGCGTTGGTGGCAGATGAGATAAGAGTTAAGCATCTGCATGGGATGAGCCGTGACGCGTGGAAACGATATTCGGACGAGGGATTTCAACCGTACGATGTCGTCGCTGCTGGTTACAAATACAACATGATGGATATCCAGGCTGCCCTCGGAATCCATCAACTTGCTCGACTGGAAGACAATCTAAAGATTCGCGAGCGACACTGGCAGGCTTATGACGAAGCATTTGAAAGCATAGAAGGGATCATAACTCCCCAACGAGTCTTCGCACATTCCCGATTTGGAAAAACACGCCACGCACGACATCTTTACACAATCCTCCTCGACATCGATCAGGTGAAGATCTCTCGTCAGGAATTCATGAATTCTCTGAGGAGGGAAAATATCGGCACCGGAATTCATTTTACTGCTCTGCACCTACATAGTTTCTACCAGCAGGAATTTGGCTATAAGCGGGGCGACTTTCCCAATGCTGAGTTCATCTCCGACAGGACGATTTCTCTGCCACTGTCATCCGGGTTAAGCGCGCAGGATGTCAACGACGTCATTAATGCGGTCCACACTTCTATAGTTCAAAAAGAGTCGACCAGCGTGCTGTGGCGTTCCATGGCGTCGCAAACCTATAAAGCGTTCTCTGCGATCCCTGCACCTATGGATAGGTCAAGAGGAAAGAAATGAAAGGCATCATTTTGGCAGGAGGCCGAGGAACGCGGCTTTCGCCAGTCACTTACGGTGTCAACAAACAGCTGTTGCCCGTTTACGATAAGCCATTAGTTTACTACCCCCTTTCCTTGCTTATGCTGGCGGGCATTCGGGAAATATTGATTATCACTACACCGGAAGATCTCAATTCGTTTCGTTGCCTGCTGAAGGATGGAAAGCAATGGGGATTAACTTTTGAATACGCTGAGCAGAATGAGCCCCGCGGCCTCGCTGATGCCTTTCTCATTGGTCGTGACTTCATAGGACGTGAACCAGTATGTCTGATCCTGGGTGACAACATTTTCTATGGATACGGATTACCGGACACTCTTCAAGCTGCTGCCACTTTGACAAAGGGAGCAATGGTTTTTGCCTCCCCGGTTCGTGAACCTCATAGGTACGGGGTCGTGGAATTTGATTCAAGCGGGCTGGCTGTGAGCATTGAAGAAAAGCCGGAGAAACCACGTTCGAACTATGCGGTGCCCGGCATTTATTTTTACGATCATGGAGTCGTAGAGATTGCAGAAAACTTGAAACCATCAGCGCGCGGTGAGTTAGAGATAACCGACGTCAACAAAACTTATCTAGAGCGCGGTCAATTGCAGGTTGAGTTTTTAGGACGCGGCGTTGCATGGCTCGATGCCGGAACGCATGAATCGCTCTTGCAGGCGGCCAATTTTGTACAGGCGGTGGAAGAACGCCAGGGATTGATGATCGGTGCTCCTGATGAAGCAGCCTATCGCATCGGTTATATCAGTTCTGAACAGCTAAGAGTTCTGGCAGAACCAATGTCCAGCAGTTATGGAGATTATTTGCGACGAGTGCTGGAAGAGAACGACCTACCGACGAGCCGAAGCCTCCAGAGAGGTGGCGAACGGTTAAAGGGAACTAACGACGGAAGCGTTCAATACCCCCAGAAGAAAGAGCCCGACCCTGGCATCTGGCCCTTCGTCAGTGTGGTCATGCCAGTTCGTAATGAAGCCGCATTCATTGGTCAGTGCCTCGCGGCCGTGCTGATGCAGAGTTATCCATCGGATCGGATGGAGGTGATTATTGCTGATGGCATGTCAACCGACGGCACGAGGCAGATTGTCGAATCCTTTCAGGTGCGACATCCCAAATTAAAGCTGATTACAAATCCTGGAAAGATTGTTTCGACTGGTCTGAACCTGGCTATTCAGCAGGCAAATGGTGAGGTCATTGTAAGAGTAGATGGACACTGTGAGATAGCCGGCGACTACATTCAGCGTTGCGTAGAACATCTGCTGAATGATGAGGTCGAAGGCGTAGGCGGGCCCCTGGAAACGATTGGGGAGACTCCTCTTGCCGGTGTAATCGCAGCGGCGATGAGCTCGTCTTTCGGAGTCGGTGGCTCCGCCTTCCGAACAAAGATGGATCGAACTATGCTGACCGACACCGTCGCCTTTCCGGCTTACACACGATCTATTGTCGAGCGGGCGGGTCCTTTTGATGAAGAGCTCGTGCGTAATCAAGACGACGAATTCAACTATCGGTTGCGCAAGATGGGGGCAAAGATCTTGCTCGCTTCAAACGTCCATTGCCGATATTACAGTCGCAGCTCACTTCGCTCTCTCTGGCGTCAATATTTTGAGTATGGGTACTGGAAAGTGCGGGTCATGCAAAAACACCCAGGCCAAATGCAGCCGCGCCAGTTTGTCCCGCCCCTGGTTGTTGCTACTTGCCTGATGGCCCTCTTAATGCTGCCGCTGTTTCCAGTGACGCGATATTTCCTCGGATTAGCAGTGGGCAGTTACGCGATCGCAAATATCTTTGCATCACTGCTTTCTTTGCGAAGGACCAGATACAGTTTGCTGCCTGTGCTTCCAATTGCATTTGCGACGTTGCACTTAGCTTATGGTCTTGGATTTCTTACTGGCTTCATAAGGTTTTGGAGTTATTGGGGAAGGAATCAGAATAAGTCACCATCTCCGGCGATCGTTAGCTCCTCACTGGCGCATGATTTGAAAAATCAACCGGATCTTGAAAGCCAAGCAGACCTCGCCGGCAAAAGCTATCCATTTGTTTCAGTGCTTATGCCCATTCGTAACGAAGCGGAGTTTATAGCGGCAAGTCTGGGCGCGGTATTGACTCAAGACTATCCGCGTGACCGAATGGAAGTATTGATCTCGGACGGCATGTCAACTGATACAACACGAGAAGTAATCTCTCGTCTACAACGAGTCAATCCAGACATTAAAATAATGCTCATCGACAATCCCGGTCAGGCGGTTTCCGCGGGGATGAATGTTGGACTTGCGCGCGCCAGAGGTGAGGTGATCATTCGCGTAGATGGTCACACACTAATTTTCCGCGACTATATCCGTGAGTGTGTCAATGCGTTGGAAAGATCTGGCGCAAACAATGTTGGGGGCCCAATGAATGCGGTCGGCTTTGGTCGCTTTGCCGAGGCTGTCGCGGTTGCGACGAGTTCACCCTTTGGTGTGGGTGGGGCGCGTTTTCACTATTCGAATCGTGAAGAGTGGGTTGACACCGTCTATATGGGTTCGTGGCCATCCGACGTATTTCGGCGTATCGGTACATTCGATCAGGAAATGGTGCGTGATCAGGATGACGAATTCAATTACAGGCTGAGAGCCGCAGGCGGAAAGATCTTCCTCACTCCACGCATCAAGTCGCAATATTACAATCGCACGACAATAGGATCGCTATGGCGACAGTACTTTCAGTACGGTTACTGGAAGGTGCGGGTGATGCAGAAGCATCCGAGAGAGATGCGGCTGAGGCAGTTTGTTCCGCCACTCTTCGTAGGGGTATTGATCATGTTGTTGTTAATGACGCCCTTCGTCAACTTCAGCGGATTCCTACTTGGTTTAGCGGTGGCATCCTACCTGGTTGGAAATCTTGCAGCATCCCTCCTCGAGGCCATCAATAAAGGCGGGCAGTCGCTGATCCTCCTTCCCGTCGTCTTTGCAACACTTCACATATCGTATGGTCTTGGGTTTCTGGTTGGATTAGCGAAGTTCTGGAATCGTTGGGAGAGCCAAAAGAATCGCTTGAAACATTTCGATGAGCAGAAGCAGGAACTACGCCAGGCCTGAAGCGCGAAACTGGTTCGATAGGATCATGCAACCCAAATTGACCTTTGAAAAATCCTCAAAAATGAAGTTCGGCACTGAACAAAGTTTGGTACAGGCGAGATCGTCGTTAGCTCTCTTGTACGGCACAGTCGGAGAATTCCGTTTTCCGATGCGATTTCGAGCGCAGATACTCTCTCGTCTATTACCGAAAGATTTTCAGCCAGGAACAATTTGGGACGCTGGCTGCGGTGAAGGACAGACTACTTTCATGCTGTCCAGGCGTTTTCCGCAGGCCCGAATAACTGGCACGGACTTAAACATGATCAATGTAGACCGGTGTCGACGGATCGCAAAGAACGCGCGAACGGACAACGTAGTCTTCCTACAAGGCGATCTGATTAACGATGGCTTTCGGGCCGATCTAGTCATTTGTTTTGAGGTGTTAGAGCATATCGAAAATTATAGAGATGCTTTAAAGAACCTGACAGCTTCACTTCGCCCGGGCGGCTTTCTTGTTATCCATACGCCCGCAGATACCGTCTACCAATCGGAAACATGGGGCTTACGCCGATTTATGAAGAACGATCACGAGGGTCATGAGAGTGATTTGGACCATGGTGACGGTCATGATCATGTTCGTCCGGGCTTCGTATTGGACGAATTGAAAGAAGAGATTGCTCGTTTGGGCTTGAAGGTTATTAAAGCGAACCATACTTTTGGGCGTGCATCGATGCACGCGCACACTATCTACGAGTGGAGCAGGTCTCGCTCGAAGGTTTGGCAAGTTATCACTTTGCCTCCCTTGATGGCAGTCGCTTCGATTGAGGAATTCCTTCCAATCCGCACTGGGGGTGGCATATTAATAGTTGCACAAAGGGTCGTCCCTAATAATGATCAGTGAAGCTACACACCGTTCGAATGTTGTGGAGGCAACATATGAACCAATCTCAGCCTCATTAATAAGGACAGGATTGGCTCGCTGGCTTGAAGTAATGATTTCAGCGTTTGGTATGACTCTCTCCGCCCCACTACTGGTTCTATCGTCGGTGGCTATCGCACTTAGTTCTCCTGGGCCAGTGATCTTTCGGCAGCAGCGCGTAGGGCGTTATGGACAACTCTTTGTTCTTTACAAGCTGCGTACGATGAGAACTTTGTCTGACGGCGCGCAGGTAACTGCAAGTGGGGATGAACGCGTAACCCGGATTGGAAGAATTCTGCGGCGAACGAAAGTGGACGAACTGCCTGAGCTGTGGAATGTTCTGAAGGGCGATATGTCGTTGGTTGGACCACGCCCGGAAGTCCCTCAATATGTCGATCGTAAAGATGAGAGGTGGGAGCTCATATTAAAGTCACGGCCCGGCATCACCGACCCGGTAACACTGAGTCTGCGTGATGAAGAGGCGCTACTTGCCGACGTATCGGATGATCGTGAGTACTTTTACGTCAAGACCTTACAGCCGCTCAAGCTCGAAGGTTATATCGATTATTTACATCACCGAAGTTGGTGGAGCGATATACAGGTCCTATATAGAACACTCGTTGTCATTGTTTGGCCGAGTAAGCGGCCGAGAGCAAAAGATGTCTCGATGATTGTACCGAATCATACTAACGGTAATTGCCAGTCGAAAACGTAAAATCGAAAACTTAGTTCTCTCTCACGCTACCAACCTAACGACTCAGGAAGCCCCTTCCTCTAACCGAAGAAGTCGAGTCTTTTTTTCCAAAGAAGTTGTCACAATTTCGCGCAACTGGTTGCTATACGAAACAAATAACGGGTGCTTCAATGTCTGTAAAAAAGCTGTGTCGTTATCGTCAATTACAGGCGGCAATCCTCATCTCCTGGTGCATTTTCCTGGTCGGGACACTTACTTGTCCTTCGATCAAAGCCCAGGACCCTTCAGTAGTCGGCCAATGGGGACCCGTCCTGAATTGGCCCATTGTGGCTGTCCATGCGCACCTACTGCCGACCGGTAAAGTGCTGTTCTATCCTTACAGTGACGATCCCAGGCTCTGGGATCCAGTTACAGGTGCGATAACTTCCGCGGCGCCAGCTGGCTATAACATCTTTTGCACCGGTCATACATTTTTGCCAGACGGCCGATTGTTAGTCTCCGGAGGGCACATCGCAAACAATGTCGGTGAAGACAAAGCGACAATCTATGACCCGTTCACAAATACCTGGACCCGTCTGCCTAACATGAACGCCGGCCGCTGGTATCCCACTAACACTGCGCTCGCCAATGGAGACATTCTGGTTGTTTCAGGAGATCGTGATACGACCGTAGGTGTCAACGTGCTGCCTCAGGTTTGGGATACGGCAAACAACGCTTGGAGAAACCTCACGAATGCTCAGTTGGGTTTGAACCTTTACCCCTCGATGCTCTTGGCGCCGAATGGAAAAGTATTTTTTTCGATGCCCGATCAGATCTCGCGCTATCTGGATACCTCCGGTTCCGGTCTTTGGACCACAGTAGGACTTCGTAAGTTTGGCAACCGTAGCTATGGGTCCTCGGCAATGTATGACGATGGCAAGGTGCTGGTGGTAGGAGGTGGCGATCCGCCGACTAATACCACCGAAGTCATCGATCTGAATGCAGTAACACCCGCATGGCGGTATGTCGGAGCAATGCACAATGCACGGCGACAATTTGATGCGACTCTTCTACCGGATGGCAAGATATTAGCGACGGGCGGTAGTAGCGGGGCCGGATTCGACGATTCAAGTGCTCCAGTTTTCGACGCCGAGATGTGGGATCCCGCGACTGAACAATGGACCACGATGGCCGGCAACACCAAGTACCACGGCTACCACTCCAACGCTCTGTTACTTCCTGACGGCAGGGTTCTCACCACCGGGGGAGACAATCAACTGAATGCGGAGATCTACTCGCCACCCTATTTGTTTAAGAGTGCTCGCCCGACGATAACCTCTGCACCGCAAAGTGTTGGCTACGGCCAAACCTTTTTCGTCCAGACGCCGAACGCTGCGAGTATCGCCAAGGTGACATGGATCAGATTGCCCTCTGTGACGCATGCCTTCGACCAGAATCAGCGGATCAACCGCCTTAGCTTCTCGCAGACCGCTAATGGTTTGAACGTCACCGCGCCATCGAGCGGTAATCTGTGTCCGCCAGGCCATTACATGTTGTTCATTCTGAACACCGATGGTGTTCCCTCGGTAGCTAAAATCATTCAAATTGGTAATGCATCGGTGCCTGTGCCTGCCGCTCCTTCGAGCCTTTCGGCGACAGTAGCCTCTCCTAGCCAGATCGATCTGAGTTGGCTGGACAACTCATTCAATGAGGACGGCTTTAAGATCGAGCGTTGCCAGCCTGGCTCGGCGGTCGGCACCAGCACGACCCCGGCAGTAACCGTACAGAGTGCTGCGGCGGATGAAACTGTCGTAGACGTGGTGTCCTATGGCTCATCGACTGCTCCACCCACTATTGCGGCTAATAGTTCTCAGACTGAGCTTTGGAATTTCCGCAGTATCAATGCCGACTTCGGTATAGGGGGAGCTTGCAGTACGAAACCCGGAGCGTCCTCTGTTGGGATGGCTTGGACGCTCTCGGAGAGTCGCGACTGGGCCATCGAAGCTGTGAGCGTTAAAGGTGCGTCAGGTTCGCCACCTACTTTAGACGCTGTTTCACACTCAGCAATTGCCAGCACTGCTTCCCCATACCAGTGGAATCATACGTGCACAGGCACTAATCGGGCGCTAATAGTAGGGATTGCTCTGGCGAACGCAAACGACACTGTCACTAACGTTATGTACAACAGCGTGCCGATGCTCAGAGTTGCTAGCGCAGTTCAGGGCACTGCTCGGGTTTACATCTTCTACTTGCCGAACCCTGCTTCGGGAACCAATCCCATTTCGGTGGCCTTTACTGGTGGCTTTACCTCATTCAGCGTTGGAGCCGTGTCGTTCACGGATGTTGACCAGCTACAGCCACTAAGGCAGGGAACGGATTGCACAAACTTTTCGGAGATTGCCCAGGTCGGTTCTGGGACCGTCAGCTACAGCAACACTGGGTTGGCGAGCGGCACGAATTACTCTTACCGTGTGCGTGCATATAACGTGGGTGGCGACTCTTCGTACTCCAACACAGCCAGTGCCAACACATCAACACCGCCGCCAGCTGCGCCGCTCAACCTGGCAGCTTCCGCAATATCTGCAACGAGAATCGATCTGACGTGGACAGATAATTCAAGCAATGAGGACGGTTTTAAGATCGAGCGCTGCCAGGGATCTGCTTGTTCAAACTTTTCGGAGATTGCCCAGGTCGGTTCTGGGACCGTCAGCTACAGCAACACTGGGTTGGCGAGCGGCACAAATTACTCTTACCGCGTGCGTGCATATAACGTGGGTGGCGACTCTTCGTACTCCAACACAGCCAGTGCCAACACATCAACACCGCCGCCAGCTGCGCCGCTCAGCCTGGCAGCTTCCGCTATATCTGCAACGAGAATCGATCTGACGTGGACAGATAATTCAAGCGATGAGGATGGCTTTAAGATCGAGCGCTGCCAGGGATCTGCTTGTACAAACTTTTCGGAGATCGCTCAGGTTGGCGCTGGGATCGTCAGCTATAGCAATACAGGATTGTCGACCGGCACAAATTACTCGTACCGCGTGCGTGCGTATAACGCGGGTGGCGACTCTTCGTACTCCAACACAGCTAGTGCCAACACATCAACACCGCCGCCAGCTGCTCCGCTCAACCTAGCAGCTTCCGCAATATCTACAACGAGAATCGATCTGACGTGGACAGATAATTCAAGCGATGAGGATGGCTTTAAGATCGAGCGCTGCCAGGGATCTGCTTGTACAAACTTTGCCGAAGTCGCTCAGGTTGGCGCTGGGATCGTGGGCTATAGCAACACCGGGTTGGCGACCGGCACGAATTACTCGTATCGCGTGCGTGCGTATAATGCGGGTGGCGACTCTTCGTACTCCAACACAGCTAGTGCAAATACATTAACACCACCGCCAGCTGCTCCGCTCAACCTGGCGGCTTCCGCTATATCTACAACGAGAATCGATCTGACCTGGACGGATAACTCAAACAATGAGGACGGCTTTAAGATCGAGCGCTGCCAGGGATCTGCTTGTACAAATTTTGCCGAAGTCGCTCAGGTTGG